>PDWJ01000007.1_pt1 | contig 270935 bp, 225 predicted proteins | sample 1430881 | NCBI WGS metagenome assembly PDWJ01 (sample SAMN01162460, study PRJNA174530) | Oral metagenome, whole genome shotgun sequencing project. | biome: Marine environment; feature: Marine mammal; material: Swab sample of the gingival sulcus; isolation source: swab sample of gingival sulcus...
CCTGCGCTTCGTGCGGCGGTAGCCCGAGGGCGGCGGGGGGATGCCCCCGCCGCAAGACGAATGGAGCGGGCTCGCGGAGGCGAGCCCGCTCTTTTTTAGCGCATTTGGGGTGGGGTATTCCGCTCATACTGGGCCAGTCGGGAATCTTCCGAATAGTCCTCCCTCCTTGCATCTTGCGCAAAAAATCCTACCTTTGCATCGATAGAAATTGAAGAATATGGGATATTGCAGGCGTGTTCTACTGGTGGCGCTCATGCTGCTGTCGGTCTCGCGGGTTTGGGCCGAGGAGGAGGAAAAATTGGTGAGCATCTTCGACCGTTTGGAGAAACCCCGGGGGCTCTACGGGAAAATCCCTTGCCAGGTTGAGCAGCCCGTCGCCCTACGCCTGGCCCTGGATGAGCTGCACGCGCGGAACCACCAAAAGCCCGGGATGATGGGCTACAGGGTGCGTGTGTACCGGAGCATAGGGCGGGCGGCCAGGCAGGGGAGCCAGGCTGCGGTCGACACCGTCCTCCGGCACTTCGAGGGCCTGCCCACCTACCGGAGCTACGCCTCGCCCTACTACATGGTCGCTGTGGGGGACTGCCGGACGCGCTACGAGGCGCTCGCCCTGCAGAAGCGGCTGCTGCATCTCTTCCCCCAGGCCTTCGTGGTGAGCGGGCATGTCAACTTCCCACGGGTGGGGGTGTACAGGAATGAGGAGTAGTGGCGGGCGGGGCGCTAGGTCCCGCCGCGCAGGGTGATTGATAATGGGGCCCAGCCCCGCCCCAGGCCTCGTCGAGGGGGGGATACGCAAGAGTGAAAGGCAAGAATGAGCGATCCGATAAAGCATGAGTGTGGCATAGCCCTCCTACGTCTGAAGAAGGACCTGAGCTACTACCAGGAGAAGTACGGCACGTGGATGTACGGTCTCGACCGCATGTACCTGCTCATGGAGAAGCAGCACAACCGGGGGCAGGACGGGGCCGGGCTGGTGTCGCTGAAGCTGAACCTCCCCCCCGGCAAGCGGTACATCGACCGGGCCAGAGCGGTAGGCCCGAGCTCCATCAAGGAGGTCTACGCCCAGATACATTCGCCCCTCGGGAGGCTGGAGGCCGGGCGGATGGCCGACCCGCTCTACTGCGGCGAGCATGCCCCCTTCGCCGGGGAGCTGCTGCTGGGCCACCTCCGCTACGGGACCTACGGGGGCGATGAGATCGAGCATGTCCACCCCCATATCCGCAACAACAACTGGAAGTCGCGCACGCTCGTGCTGGCCGGCAACTTCAACCTGACCAACACGCCGGAGCTGTTCGACCTGCTGGTGAGCCTCGGGCAGCACCCGATGGACCGCTCCGACACGGTGACGGTGCTGGAGAAGCTGGGCCACTACCTCGATACGGCCAACCAGGAGCTCTTCCGCCGCTATAAGGACGAGGGCGTGCCGAACATCGACATCAGCGCGCTCATCGCCCAGAATCTGGACGTGGGCCGCTTGCTGGCCGATGCGACCAAGGACTTCGACGGGGGCTACGCCATGGCGGGGCTGATTGGGCACGGCGATGCCTTCGTCTGCCGGGACCCCTGGGGTATCCGCCCGGCCTACTTCATGGAGAACGAGGAGTTCGCCGTGGTGGCCTCGGAGCGGCCGGTGATACAGACCGTGCTGAATGTGCCGGTGGACCAGGTCCAGGAGGTCAAGCCGGGCTACGCCTTCATCATCCGCCGCGACGGTAGCACCCAGCACGTCAAGGTCCGCGAGCCCCAGCAGCGGGCCTCCTGCTCCTTCGAGCGCATCTACTTCTCGCGCGGCACGGACCGCGACATCTACCGCGAGCGGCTGCGCCTCGGGGAGCTACTCGCGCCCCAGATCATCGAGGCGGCCGGGGGCGACGCCGACAGCATGGTCTTCTCCTACATCCCCAACACCGCGGAGACGGCCTTCTACGGCATGGTCAAGGGCCTGGAGGACAGGCTCAACGCCCGGAAGGTGGCCCTGCTCACCGACGGCTCGGCGCGCACGCCCGAGGAGGTGGCCGCCATCATCGACCAGCGGCTCCGCGTGGAGAAAATCGCTGTCAAGGACATCAAGCTGCGCACCTTCATCACCCAGGATGCCCAGCGGCAGGGCATGGTCCAGCATGTCTACGACATCACCTACGGGACGCTCCGCCCGGGGGAGGACACGCTCGTGATCATCGACGACTCCATCGTGCGGGGGACGACCCTGCGGGAGAGCATCCTGCGTATACTCGACCGCCTGGGGCCCAAGCGCATAGTCGTCGTCAGCAGCTCGCCCCAGATCCGCTACCCCGACTGCTACGGCATCGACATGGCCCGCCTGGAGGACTTCATCGCCTTCCGCGCCGCCATCGACCTGCTCGGCCTGCGGGGCTTCGGGCATATCATCCAGCGGGTGTACCACGCGTGCATCTCCGAGAACGCCAAGCCCGAGCGGCAGGTGCGCAACTGCGTCAAGGAGATCTACGAGCCCTTCACCGACGAGGAGCTCGCCGAGCACATGGCCAAGATGCTGAAGCACCCGGCCATACGGGCCGACGTCTCGCTGGTGTTCCAGACCATCGAGAACCTGCACGCGGCCTGCCCCAACGACACGGGCGACTGGTACTTCACGGGCGACTACCCCACGCCGGGGGGCAATCGGGTGGCCAACAACGCCTTCATCAACTACATGGAGGGCAACCATAGACGGGCGTACTAGCCCCAGAATACATTAATGCATAGCAAAAACCTAAGCGTACGCGTATGAGAAGGGATGAAATGATGTTCGGGATAATCGCCCAGGAGCGGGCCCGGCAGACCCAGGGCATAGAGCTGATTGCCTCGGAGAACTTCGTGTCGGAGCAGGTCCTGGAGGCCATGGGCTCGGTGCTCACCAACAAGTACGCGGAGGGCTACCCGGGGGCGCGCTACTACGGCGGGTGCCAGGTGGTGGACCAGGCCGAGCAGCTGGCCATCGACCGGGCCAAGGAGCTCTACGGGGCGGAGTTCGTCAACGTGCAGCCCCACTCGGGGGCGCAGGCCAACATGGCCGCGTTCATGTCGGTGCTCAAGCCGGGCGACACCTTCCTGGGCTTCGATCTCTCGCACGGGGGGCACCTCTCGCACGGCTCGCCGGTCAACATGTCGGGGATGTGGTTCAACGCCGTGTCCTACCAGGTGGGCGAGCAGGACGGCCGGGTGGACTACGACGAGATGGAGGCCCAGGCCAAGCGGCACAGGCCCAGGCTCATCGTGGGGGGCGCGTCGGCCTACAGTCGGGAGTGGGACTACAAGCGGATGCGGGAAATCGCCGATAGCGTGGGGGCCATCCTCATGGTGGACATGGCGCACCCGGCGGGCATGATCGCCGTCGGCCTGCTGGAGAACCCCGTGAAGTACGCCCACATCGTCACGACCACCACCCACAAGACGCTCCGTGGCCCCCGCGGCGGCATGATACTCGTGGGGAAGGACTTCGAGAACCCCTGGGGGCTCAAGACCCCCAAGGGCGCGACCAAGACCATGGGCCAGCTCATCAACAGCGCCGTATTCCCCGGCATACAGGGGGGGCCGCTCGAGCACGTCATCGCCGCCAAGGGCGTGGCCTTCGGCGAGGCGCTCCAGCCCGAGTTCCGGACCTACCAGGAGCAGGTGCGCGACAACGCCCAGGCCATGGCCAAGCGCTTCAACGAGCTGGGATACAAGATCGTATCGGGCGGCACGGACAACCACTGCCTGCTCATCGACCTCCGCACCAAGTTCCCCGAACTCACCGGCAAGAAGGCCGAGAACACCCTGGTGCAGGCCGACATCACCATCAACAAAAACATGGTGCCCTTCGACACCCGCTCCCCCTTCCAGACCTCCGGCATACGCGTCGGCACCCCGGCCATCACCACCCGGGGCCTCAAGCCCGCCGAGATTGGCCTGGTGGTGGACCTGCTCGACCGCGTGCTCTGCAACATCGAGAGCGAGGGCGAGATTGCCAGCGTGCGCAAGCAGGTCAACGAGCTGATGGACGGGCGACCCCTCTTCGCCTGGTAGCATACCCGGCGGCGGGCGCGGTCCTTGCCGGATTGCCCCGCCGCCCTCTTGATATCTCACCCATAGGCACGTAGATGTTTTTCCAGAACCTAAGCCCGGGCAATGGGCGTAGTCGCACCCGCACCGTGGTCATTGCGGCGGTGGGCATCGATGCCATTCTGGCCCTGCTGCTGACCGTGGTCCCCCACTACCTCCTCTGGATTAACCTCGTGCTGGTGAACCTGGTGCTGCTCTTCACCATCTGGTTCCGCTCCACCAAGATGTTCTACTTCCAGAGCGATGAGCACAGCCTCCGCTACCGGACCTCCTACCGCAGCCTGCCCCGGCGGATAGCGTGGGAGGAGGTGCAGGCCATCCGGATAGGCCCGGCCTACATCCGCATCTTCCTCAAGGAGCGCAAGAGCCGGAGGGTGTCCCTGGGCTGGCTGCACTACGACACCCTCATTGAGCTCAAGAACAACATCGCCCGGGAGGCAAAGGCCCGCCGGGTGAGCTGCAAGATTGTACCCATAGCCTAGACACACGGCAAAGCCTACGCCATGCTTCTGGACCTACTCCTCCTGGCCGCCGGCCTCGTCGCCGGCTTCATCAACTCGGTCGCCGGCAGCGGCTCCATGCTCACCATCCCCGCCCTGATGATGTACGGCCTGCCCGCCCCCCTGGCCAACGGGACGAACCGCGTCGGCCTCCTGGCCCAGGGCCTGTTCGGCATCATGGGCTTCCGCCACGGGGGCGTGAAGATCAGGCCCATAACGGCCCTGCTGGTCATCCCCGCCGTGCTCGGCGCGCTGCTCGGCGCGCAGATTGCCGTCCAGCTCCCCGAGGACGTGCTCAACATCGCCATCACCATCATACTGGCCGTCATGGTGGGCACCGTCTTCCTCAAGCCCAAGCGCTGGGAGCGCAGCCACGACGGCATGGAGAACGTGCACCGTCGCCCCGTCGTCTGGCTCGCCCTCCTGCTCACCGGCATCTACGCTGGCTTCATCCAGATCGGCAGCGGCTACTTCATCCTGTTCACCGCCCTGCTCATCGGCGGCATGGACCTCCTGCGCGCCAACGTCCTCAAGGTCATCATCCAGATGGCCCTGCAGCTCACGGTGATCCCCTTCTACTTCTACCACGGCCAGATCGACTGGCGGGCCGGGCTCCTCCTCGCGGCCGGCATGGCCCTGGGCGCGTGGATAGGGTCGAAGATGGCCATCAAGGGCGGGGCCAAGTTCCTGCGCTACGTCATCATCGGCTCGGTGCTGCTCTTCGTGGGCTACCAGCTGTTCAAGGTGCTGGGCAGCTAGGTCGCCGCGCCCCTGCGCCACGGTCGGTGCCGTCTGTGTAGTACGTTCTTTTTTCTACTTTCGCGGGGTGAAATTAATCTATCGTATAGGGTATGAGAGCTAGTCAGGGGCAGGTGCTGTCACACGTGGCGCTGGTGATACAGTCGTTCATCATCGGTTTTTCGTTCTACTTCCTGAAGGTGGCCCTGGCCTCCGCGGGCAATGATGCCTTCGATGTGGTGGCCTACCGCTTCTCGGCCGCCCTGCTGGCCGTTGTGCTGCTGTGGGTGGTGGGCGTTGGCCGCCCGACGGGCATCGGGGCGCGGGACTGGCTCTCGATACTGGGCGTATCGATGACCTACCCGGTGGTCTTCTTCCTGCTGCAGACCGTGGGTGTGGCGCACACCTCGGCCTCGGTATCGGGCATGCTGTACTCGATTACGCCGGTGATCACCCTGCTGGGCGCCGCGCTCTTCATCGGGGAGCGGGCCAGCAGGGTGCAGATGGTGGGCATCGGCATCTCGGTGCTCGGCCTGGCCTACCTCATCCTGGGCGGTGGCACCGAGGGCGCCGGGCAGAGCTCCCTGCTGGGGGTGCTGCTGATCCTGCTCTCGGTGGTGGCCCTGGCGGCCTACTTCATCACGGTGCGCCGCCTCTCCCAGCGGGTCGACGCGATGAAGCTGACCTGCGCGATGCTGGTCGTGGGCGCGGTGGTGTTCAACATCATCAGCATAGCCCGCCATGCGTCGAGCGGCACGATGGGGGCCTTCTTCACCCCCCTGGGGCATATGGACTTCATCTGGGCCTCGCTCTACCTGGGGGTCGTCTCCTCGCTGGTGGTCTCCTGGATTTCAAACTTCGCGCTGATACATCTCCAGGCCTCGATGGTGAGCGTGTACAACAACGTCATCCCGATAGCCGCCGCCATCGGGGGCTACTTCCTCCTGGGCGAGCAGCTGTTCGACTTCCAGCTCATCGGGACGCTGGTGGTGATCGTCGGGGTCTGCCTCGTGCTCTTCGGCCCGCAGGCAAAGCCCCGCGCCTAGTGGTGGCCGGTGGGTGGCTCGGCAGATGATGCGCGTGGCGACGGGTAGGCTCTCCCCCCGGCTTGTGCTGTGCTTCCTGCTCCTGGCGGCCGTGGGGGGCGCGGGGTGCATACGTCGCCCCGCGGTCCGCGTGCGGGTTGAGGATGGCACCCGGTCCATCTTCCTGGTGCGGGCGTTGCGCCTTTTCCCCGAGGGGGAGGACGGCTCGGCGGAGTATGCGTTCGCCATGGATGAGGGGGTGGGCGAGCTATCCGTCCCGCTGGACGAGCCGACCTTCTTCCGGCTGATGCTGGGCGAGGAGCTGGGCTCGCTGGACGTGCTGCTCTCCCCGCTGGACAGCCTTCGGCTTAGCATTGCGCCCGACGGCACGATGGAGGCTAGCGGCTCGTACGAGACGGCGCGCTGGCGAACCCTCCAGCGGCGATACGAAGCCTACCGTGACAGCCTACGGGTCCTGCGGAGCCTGTACACCGTGGCGGCGCATGCGGCATGGGCCGACTCCCTGCGCGCGCTCTACGCTCAGCGGCGTAGGGTGGCAGCCGAGGATATGCGGCGCTACCTACTCTGGTTCATCCATCAGGCCCCCTACTCCAAGCTGGCCATCCCCGCCCTGCTGGCCGAGCGCGACGAGGGGGAGCCCTTCTTCAGCCTCCTGCCCGACTCGGCCCTCTTCGCCCGCGTGCAGGCGGCCCAGCACGAGGTGTACAACGAGCGCGCCTACCTGGCCCGGCTGGATAGCGCCCTGGCCCGGCTCCAGCGGGTCAGGAGCCACAGCGAGACGGATAGCCTGAGGGTGGAGCGGGCTGACTCGCTCGCCCTGGGCCGGAGGCCAGACGATGCGGGCAACGGGGGGCCGGGGGATGAGTAGCCCGGAGCGTGGCGGTCGGCGGGTGCTCTTCGCCTCGGATTTCCACCTGGGCCTGCCCGCTGGCTCTTCGCCCCGTGAGCGGGAGCGCCTGATTGTGGACTGGCTGCGGCACGAGGGCGCGGGGGCGGATGCGGTCTACCTCCTGGGGGACATCTTCGACTTCTGGTACGAGTATCGGTACGTGGTGCCGAAGGGCTTCACGCGCTTCTTCGGGGCGGTGGCCGCGCTGGTGGATGCGGGCGTGGAGGTGCACTTCTTCACGGGCAACCACGACGTGTGGATGTTCTCCTACCTCGGGGAGGAGCTCGGGGTGCGGGTGCACAGGTCGGGGGAGCGGCTGCGGCTCAACGGGGTGGACCTGTACCTCTGCCACGGCGACGGGCTGGGCCCCTCCGGCCGGGGCTACAAGCTCCTCCGCCGGATATTCCACTGCCGCGTCCTGCAGCGCATGTTCTCGTGGATACACCCGGGCTTCTCGATGTGGCTGGGGCAGAGCTGGTCGCGGGCGAGCCGCAAGTCCAAGGCGCTGGAGCACCCCTTCCGGGGCGACGACGAGCCGGTGTGCCACTTCGCCCGCGCCCTCCGGGCCACCGCCGGGGTCGATTACTTCATCATGGGGCACCTGCACGTCCCCGTCCTCCATCGGATGGAGGGGGGCGGGGCGGTGCTCGTCCTCGGCAACTGGATTGGCGACTCGACCTACGCCATGCTCGAGGGGCAGCGCCTCTCCCTCCGCCGCTACGAGATGGGGGGCCGGTCTGCCGAGCTGGATAGTCTGGAGCTCACGCCGGGCTCAGAGGAGGGGGGCGATGCGGCCTAGCCTGCTGGGCTTGGACCTGGACGGCACCCTGCTGGACGGCCGCTCCCGCCTCTCGCCGGGCAACCGTGCGGCGCTGGATTGGTGCGGGCGGGCGGGGATACGCCGGGCCGTGGTCACGGGGCGCTCCCTCTTCTCGGCCCGCACGGTCATGGAGGCCGAGTTCCCGGTCGACTACCTGCTCTTCTCCTCGGGTGCTGGCCTGGTGACCTGGCCGGGCTGCCGCCTGCTCCACCGCTGGCAGATGCCGGACCTCGACGCGCGCGCCATAGCCCGTATCCTGCTGGACGAGGACCTCGCCTTCATGGCCCACCGGCCCGTGCCGCGCACCCACGAGTTCTGCTACCACGAGGGGGCGAACCGGCGGGGCGACGATTTCGTCAGCCGCGTGGAGCGGTACCGCCCGCACACGCAGGCCCTGCGGGGTGGTCTGGCCGGTCTCCCAAGCGGGCTGTCCTTCTTCCTGGTGATGCTGCAGCCCGACATGGGCTACTTCGAGCGTTTGGTCCCCCGGCTATCCCGCTTCGGCTCCGTGGTGCGGTCCACCTCGCCCATAGACGGGCAGTCGCTCTGGCTGGAGGTGTACCCCCGTGGGGTCTGCAAGGGGAGCGGCCTCTCCTGGCTCTCCCGCCTGCTGCTGGTGCCCGACGGCGAGGTGGCGGTGGTGGGCAACGACTACAACGACCTCGGCATGCTGCAGCGATTCGAGCGGGCCTACGTGGTGGGCAACGCCCCGGAGGCCCTGCGGCGCGCCTACCCCCTCCTCCCGGACAACGAGCACAACCCGCTAGCCGAGCTGGTGCGGCCTTGGCAGAGCGGCCCTACTTGCCCGTGAGGAGGATATTTGCTAATATTACCGTCGATTTCTCACTAATCAGTAAAGAGCAAACCAAGTATGCAAACCCATTCACAAGCCCCGCTTTCCGCGCCCTTTTCGGGCCTACTCCTTGGGCTCATCGCCCTCCTCTCCCTCACGCTGCTGCCCTCGGAGCTGTCGGCCCGTGGCAAGCAATCGCCCGCCGCGTCCAGCCTCTACCTAGGACGGCTGTCGAGCATAAAGATGCGGGGCAAGAAGAAGCCGAGCGTGGACTCGGTGAAGAACTTCGTCGCGATGCGCAACGACAGCGTGTTCCAGCTGCAGTTCCCGGCCTTCAAGGTCGGCAAGATGCCCGGCACCATGACCCTCTCCTGCGGCGGCGTACTCCGGCGGACCAACTTCTCGGTGAGCTGCAAGGAGTGCGTGAAGTTCGACATGCCCCTGATGCCCAACATGTACTTCGATGCCCACCTCGAGGGGCGCATGGTCGGCGACACGCTCCGCTACGCCTTCCGCCTGGTGGACGCGAGCGTCATGGGCATGAAGATGGACGTATCCTTCGCCTTCCGGGGCGTACGAAGGGGCGGGACGAAGTAGCCGTCAGCCCCGCATCCGGGCGGTGGAGGTTTGCATGGGCAGCGATTTTGTCTATCTTCGCGGTTCGAATTTATAGCCAAACGGGATGCTGAACAGACGGTTGCTACGTGTTAAGGTGCTGCAGATACTCTACGGTTTCTACAGCGGAGGTGAGGGCTCCCTGCCGGCTGCGCTCAAGGGGCTACGCACGAGCGTGGGGCGCTACTACGACCTCCTGCACCTGCTGGCCATGCTGCCCGAGGCCCTGGTCTCGCTCGAGGCCCAGCGGCTGGAGCTACGCCAGCGGAAATACCTACGTAGCGAGGAGGATGTCAACCCCAATCGCAACTTCGTGGACAACGTGGTGGTGGCCCGCCTCTCGACCAACTCGCCCCTACACGCCTACGCCTCCGAGCGCGCGCTGAGCTGGCAGAACTTCCCCACCGAGCTCAACCTCATCTACGATACGCTGCTGGAGCAGGACTTCTACCGCGACTACAAGCAGGACGCGGCCAGCGGCTGGGCGCACGACAAGCTCCTGGTGCTGGCCCTCTACGACTGGCTCGAGACGCTCGACTGGTTCTCCGACTTCCTCTCCGGCACGCACATCTTCTGGTCCACCGAGTTCACCTACGTCCTCGATACGCTGAGCCGCCTGGTGAGCGAGCTGCCCGAGGACACCCCCGCCGATGCGCAGATTCTACCCGTGAAGCTGGACTACGAGAGCTGGCAGTTTGCCGAGGAGCTCCTGAGCCAGACCGTGCTGCACTACCGTGAGAACCAGGCCCGCATCGCCGAGTCGCTGCATAGGTGGGACCCCGACCGCGTGGCCTTCATGGACATGCTCATCATGTCCATGGCCCTGGCCGAGATCGTGGCCTTCACCGACATCCCCCGGCGCGTGTCGATGAACGAGTACATAGAGATTGCGCGGATATTCAGCACCCCCTCGAGCTCGAGCTTCGTGAATGGCGTGCTGGACCGGACCGTGAACCGCCTGCTGGAGGCCGGGGAAATCCTCAAGACGGGGCGCGGCCTCCAGGGGGGAGTGTAGGCGGAGACGCGCCCGGGGCCCTACGCCGGGCTGGGCGCGGAGATGTCAAGGAACGTTTAACAGTAAAAAGGAATAAGAGATGTTAGTACTACAGGCCGGTGGCGGGAGCCCTATCGCTTCCATCGCGATGATACTGCTGATGATTGTGGTGTTCTACTTTTTCATGATACGTCCACAGATGAAGCGGCAGAAGCAGCTCAAGAAGTTCCAGTCGGAGCTCAAGAAGGGGGACTCGGTCATCGTGGCCGGCGGGATTGTGGGCAAAATCCATGAGGTGCGCGGCGAGAGCGTGCTGGTCGACGTCGATGGCAACACGAAGCTCCGGGTGCTCAAGACGGCGGTGTACCGTAGCGCCGAGGAGCTCAGCAAGGAGGTCTAGGCCGCGAGGCATGTCGTCCCGTTAGCCGTAGGGGGAGGTTTTGGCCCGTTTGGCAGATTTTGTGTCCAGGGCGCGGCTCGAGTCCCTGCTGCTGCCCGTCTGGAGCGTGCTTGTCCGCCTGCGGCGGGTGTTCCGCACCCGTACGGACGTGGGCATCTTCCTCCTCCTTGTGTTCGTGGCCACCGTGCTGTGGTACCTGACCAAGCTGAGCCATGAGTACACGGTCGACATCAGGCACGACGTGCGGCTCGCGGGCCATCCCAAGGGGGCCCTGCTGGTGGGCGAACCCTCCCGCCAGGTGTGGCTACGTCTGCGGGGCCGTGGGCATACCCTCCTGGAATTCAAGACCTTCTCGAGCGGCCAGCCCTTCAAGCTGGACATGGAGGGCGATGAGTACACCCGCCGGTCGCCCGAGCGTGGCGTGCTGAGCCGCACGCAGATGGCCGCGCTCTTCGGCCCCCAGCTACCCAGCGGCCTGGTGCTGGAGTCGGTGCTCACGGACTCCATCGTCTGCGAGTTCAGCCCCTTGGACCGCCGGCTCCTCCCCGTCCGCGCCCAGCTGACCTACAGCCTGGCCCCCCAGCACGTGGCCGTGCGGCCCATGGAGGTGGTGCCCGATAGCATCTGGGTGCAGGGGCCGAAGGCCGAGCTCGAGCAGCTGGACTCGCTGCTGACCGTGGCCGTCGACCTGGGCGAGCTCCGCTCCTCCTTCGACAGCCTGGTGGCGCTGGAGCCTCTGCCCGCGGACCTGGATATGGAGGCGAGGGAGGTGTCGGTGCGTATGCCCATTAGCGAGTTCACCCAGAAGGAGATGGACGTGGAGGTGCGGGCGGTCGGGGTGCCCGATAGCCTCGGGGTGGACCTGCTGCCGAGGACGGTCCGGGTGCGCTGCGCGGTGCATCTGGCCCGCTACCAGCGCCTGGGCCCGAAGGACCTGGACCTGTTCTGCGAGTTCTCCCCCTACGCGGTCGATGGTCGCTACATCGTGCAGGTGGGCCGCCTGCCCGAGGGGGTCTTCGGCGTGGAGATTACGCCCTCCGTCGTGGGCTCAATCGTTACGAGTAGGTACTAGGGGGCAATGCAGGATGGAGGTGTCGCGATGCTACGAGTGGGTATAACGGGGCCGATAGGTTGTGGCAAGAGCTACATCTCGGCCCGCTTGCTATCGATGGGGTACTCGGTGTACGATGCGGACCGGGAGGCGAAGGCCCTCGTGCGGCGGAGCGCACCTCTGCGAGAGGGGATAGTGGCCCTGCTGGGCGATGAGGCCTTCGGGCCAGACGGCTCCTACAATACGGCTTGGGTAGCCCAGCGGGTGTTCGCGGATAGGGCCCTGCTCGACGGTATCAACGCGCTGGTCCATCCAGCGGTTCTGGCGGATTTTACCCGCTTCGCCGCCGCGCATCAAGGGGCGGATTTCGTGTTCATGGAGTCGGCCCTGCTGCCCCAGCTGGACTGGCGCAGGGTGCTCGACAGGGTGCTGGTGGTGACGGCCCCCGTGGACCTACGGGAGGAGCGGGTGATGCGGCGCGACGGCGTGACCCCCGAGCAGCTCCGCGCGCGGATGCGCTCCCAGGCGGGCGAGGCCGCGTACCTCAGCATGGGCGATGCCATCATCACCAACGACGGGGTGGGGGATATTGACCAGGCTATCGCCCTGGCCCTAAGCAGCTTGTCCCATGAGGAATAACAATTTCGGGTGCTTGGTCGCCCTGCTGGTCGTCGCGTTGCTCTGGACCATGATGGGTCCGGCGGCCCTATTTCTGCTCCCCATCCTCCTGCTGCTCTCCCTGGCGGGCTTTGCGCAGCGCGTCATGCGGGCCTCGCAGGGGGGTGCCGCGGGCGGGCGCTACACGGGCGGCAGGGCCACGGGGAGCTCGGAGGCCTTCCCCATCCTCGTGTTGCTGGCCGCGGTGATGAAGGCCGACGGGCGCGTGATGCGCTCCGAGCTGGACTTCGTGCGGCATTTCCTCACGCAGACCTTCGGGCCGGAGCAGGCCACCGAGATGCTGCTGGAGATGCGGGACCTGCTCCGTGGACCCCTCCCGGTGCAGCAGGCCTGTATCCAGATACGGATATCCTTCTCCTACTCCCAGCGCCAGATGCTGATGGGCGTGCTCTACGACCTCTCCCGGGCCGATGGCTTCACCGCTCCGAGCGAGCAGCAGCTCCTGAGCCAGATTGCCGCGAGCATCGGCGTGGAGGATGGGCAGCATGGCTGGAGCTCGGGGAGCTCAGGGAGCGCGGGCGGCTACCGGGCCCGTCCCTCGGTGGACTACTACGGGGTGCTGGGCCTGTCGTCCGATGCCTCCGACGATGAGGTGCGGCGGACCTACCGCAAGCTGGCCATGCAGTGGCACCCCGACCGCTTCAGCACTAGCCCGGAGGACAAGCAGCGGGAGGCCAGCGAGAAGTTCAAGGGGATAAATGAGGCCTACGAGGCCATCTGCAAGCAGCGGGGCATGAAGTAGCGCGATGGGCGGAGAGGGGCAGCTTTCGTCGGGCGGTGGCCACCGTCTGGCTCCGGGCGGGGGGTTGCGTATCCTGAATACGGTGCGCGCCTTCGTCGAGTGGCACGGCCTGTTCGGCGCGGGAGACCGCCTCCTGCTGACGGTGAGCGGCGGGCGCGACTCGATGGCCCTCCTGTCGATAGCCCAGCGGCTGCGCCCCTGCCCTCTGGCCGTGGCGCACTGCAACTTTGGGCTGCGCGGCGCGGAGTCAGACGCAGACGAGGAGCTGGTGCGCGCCTACTGCGCGGCGCACGGCCTCCGCTTGCATAGCGCACGCTTTGATACCTTGGCGCACGCCGAGCGCGAGCGGCAGTCGGTGGAGCTGGCGGCGCGCAGCCTGCGCTATGCGTGGTTTGCGCAGCTGGTGGCGGAGCATGGCTATACGCGTGTGGCGACGGCGCACCACCAGATGGACCAGGCGGAGACCATCCTGATGAACATGGCCCGGGGGGCGGGCCTGGCGGGCATGCGGGGCATACCGCTGCGTAACGGGTGGGTGGTCCGGCCCTTGCTCTGCCTGTCCCGCCGCGATATCGATGCGTGGTGCGCGGAGCTGGCCGTGCCCTACCGCGATGACCATACGAACGCGCAGCGGGTCTACACCCGCAACTACGTGCGCCACGAGGTCTTGCCCCGGCTCGAGGTGGTGAAGCCGGGGGCGGTGGCCCGTCTGGCGGCCTTGGGGGATTACGCCGGTGAGGCCTACGAGACCTTGCGGCTTGAGAGCGAGGCCGTGTTCGGGCCGATGGACGGAGAGGGGGGCTTCTCCCTGCGCCTGACCTCCCCGGGGTACCTTGCGCACCGGGGCTTGGCCCGCTTCTGGCTCAGGGGGCGATTGGCCTCGCTGGGCTTTTCGGCCGGGCAGGTGGACGACGTGCTGCGGATGGTGGATGGCGGCGCGCAGACCGGGAAGAGGGTGGAGGGCCCAGCGCACCGGGCGCTCATGCTGCGGGGCACGCTGGCGGTGGAGCCCCTGCAGGAGGCGGGGGAGGAGCTCGAGATTTGCTCCCCCGGATTGGTCGGGCCTTGCCACATCCGCGTGCTCAGCCTGCACGAGGGCGAGGACTGGCGAGGGATGGTGGGCGACGGGGAGCTGGCGATGGATGCCTCCAGGGTGTCTTTCCCCCTGCGGCTGCGTCGCTGGCGTGCGGGCGATAGGTTCTGCCCGCTGGGCATGGGGGGGAAATCGAAGAAGCTCTCCGACTACCTCACTGACCGCCGAGTGAGCGGCGCGCGGCGTGCGGGCGTGGAGGTCCTGATTTCGGGTGGCCAAATAGCCTGCGTCCTGGATAGCCGGCACATCGCCGAGTGGGCGGCAGTCCGTCCTAATACTGAGCGCCTCCTCCTCGTTACAATCTTCAGCTAATCAATCGTTTGCATCTCGCCCGGCTTCCTCTGTGGCCTCCCTCCCCGTTGTTTGTTCTAGATTAAGATTGACCGATTGGCCCAGCCCGGAATTTTCGCCGATTACTCATTTAATGGTCTGTTCTATAGCTCATTAGTCGTATGACCCATCTTTTCAAGCCGTATAAATAGGCGCTGCGATTTCGCGCACGTGGACGGGTGGCGATTATTCTTGCTAATATTGTTGCGAAAAAATCGGGGGAGAAAGGCGGGAAATCGTAACGAAATCTCAGGGTTTATGGATACAGCTGGTGGTGAAGCACCGATTCGCAGAGAGCTCGTAGATACAGTGCTGCGCGAGATGGGTATCGTCGACATGTCGCAGTCGCCCATCCGCGCGATAGCCCGGGTAGCGAGCCGGGTGGAGCAGGCAAGCGGTGTGGAGTTCATCAGCATGGTAATGGGTATCCCCGGTTTGCCCCCCTCCGAGATTGCCATCGAGGCGGAGATAGAGGCTCTGCGGGCGGGCGTGGCCCAGTCGTACCCCCCGCTCGACGGCATCCCTTCCCTGAAGCAGGAGGTCTCCCGTTTTGTGAAGAACTTTATAGGCGTGGAGGTTTCCCCCGAGGGTTGCCTCCCGTGCGTGGGCTCAATGCAGGGGGGCATGGCCCTCTTCATGCTCGTGAACCGCATGGTCAAGGGGCGCGACCGGGTGCTCTTCATCGACCCGGGCTTCCCGGTGCAGAAGGCCCAGCTCCGCGCCCTGGGCTTCGGCTTCGACACCTTCGATGTCTACAACTTCCGGGGCGAGAAGCTGCGCGAGCGGCTCGAGGAGGTGCTGCGGAAGGGGCGCACCAGCGCCATCCTGTACTCGAACCCGAACAACCCCTCGTGGATCTGCATGACGGAGGAGGAGCTGCGCACGATTGGCGAGCTCTCCAAGCTGTACGATGTCCCCGTGATAGAGGACCTGGCGTACTTCGCGATGGACTTCCGCGAGGACCTCTCCCAGCCGGGTGTACCCCCCTTCCAGGCGACGGTGGCCCGCTACACCGACAACTGGCTGATGCTGCTCTCCAGCTCGAAGTCCTTCAGCTACGCCGGGCAGCGCATAGGCTGCATGATCGTGAGCGACGTGCTGGCCAAGCGGGAGTTCAGCGAGCTGAGCTCCTTCTTCCCCTCCAGCATCCTGTCGCAGGCCCTGCTCTACGGCGTGATGACCGTGCTCTCGAGCGGGGTGGCCGCCGCGCCCCAGCATGGCTTCGCGGCCATCCTGAAGGCGGCCAACGACGGGGAGTACGACTTCGTGGCGGATGTGCGCGAGTACGGGCGGCGGGCCGCGGAGATGAAGCGCATCTTCACCGAGAACGGTTTTGAGATAGTGTACGACCAGGACATGGACCGCCCGCTGGCCGATGGGTTCTACTTCACGGTGGCCTACCCGGGCATGGGCGGGGGCGAGCTGCTGCGCGAGCTCCTGGAGTACGGGATTAGCGCCATATCGCTGGGCGCGACGGGTAGCGAGCGGACCGACGGGCTCCGGGCCTGCGTCTCGCACGTGTACCCCCGGCAGTTCCCGCTGCTGGAGGAGCGGCTCCGGGCCTTCAACGCCCGGCATGCGGCCCGCTAGCGGCGTGCGCTGCGCGAATAGAGTAGTGAATTGAGTGTAAACCATAAGTGAAAAGGAATTAGCAATGGCAAAGATAGTAGGTGCAATCGAGGTGGATATCGAGCGCTGCAAGGGCTGCGAGCTCTGCGTGGTGGCTTGTCCGAAGGATGTGTTGGCGCTTGCCGTAGAGGTGAACGCCAAGGGCTACCACTATGCGGAGATGAAGAACCCGGACAACTGCATCGGCTGCGCGATGTGCGCGACGGTGTGCCCGGATAGCTGCATAGAGGTCTACAAGCTCAAGGTAGCGTAGTGGTTTTGAATTTTTAAAAGGAGGATATAATGGCAGAGTATAAGTTGATGAAGGGGAACGAGGTAATCGCGGTGGCCGCCATCCTGAGCGGCTGCGATGGCTACTTCGGCTACCCCATCACTCCGCAGTCGGAGGTTTTGGAGACGCTGCAGGCGGAAGCGCCCTGGCGTACTACGGGCATGGTGGTTCTGCAGGCCGAGAGCGAGGTCGCAGCCATCAACATGGTTTACGCCGGCGCGGCGTGCGGCAAGAAGGTGATGACCTCCTCCTCCAGCCCCGGTATCAGCCTCAAGCAGGAGGGGATTACCTACATCGCGGGCGCTGAGCTCCCCTGCATCGTGGTGAACGTGGTGCGTGGCGGCCCCGGCCTGGGGACCATCCAGCCGGCGCAGTCGGACTACTTCCAGGCGGTGAAGGGCGGCGGCCACGGCGACTACCACATGGTGGTGCTGGCCCCGGCCTCCGTGCAGGACATGCACGACTTCGTATTCCTGGGCTGGGAGCTGGCCTTCAAGTACCGTACCCCGGTCATGATCCTCTCCGATGGTGTGATCGGCCAGATGATGGAGAAGGTGAAGCTCAACGAGCAGCAGCCCCGCTGGACGAACGAGGAGGTGGCCGCGAAGTGTGGCGAGTGGGCCACCGTGGGCAAGCCCGCGAGCCGCAGCCGCAACGTTGTGACCTCGCTGGAGCTCGACTCGGGCCGCCAGGAGCAGTTCAACCACAAGCTGCAGGCCAAGTACCGCACCATCGAGGAGAATGAGGTCCGCTTCGAGGAGTTCCAGACCGAGGATGCGGAGTACCTGCTGGTGGCCTACGGTTCGTCGAGCCGTATCTGCCAGAAGGCCGTAGACCTGGCCCGCGAGCAGGGCATCAAGGTGGGCCTGCTGCGCCCGATCACCCTGTACCCCTTCCCGACCAAGCGCCTGGCCGAGCTGGCCGGCAAGGTCAAGGGCATGATGTCCGTGGAGATGAGCGCCGGCCAGATGGTCGAGGATGTGCGCTTGGCCGTTAACGGCAAGGTGCCCGTGGAGCACTACGGTCGCTTTGGCGGCATGATTCCCAGCCCGAATGAGGTGGTGGATGCCCTTAAAGTATTCATGAAATAAATAGGAGAATATACCATGGAGTTGGCAGAAATCAAGAAACTGGGTGGGGAGAAGGTATATAGCCGTTCCGCGCTGCTCACCGACAACATCATGCACTACTGCCCGGGCTGCACGCACGGGGTGGTTCATAAAATCCTCGCAGAGGAAATCCAGGCCCTCGGCCTCCAGGAGGACGTCATCGGCGTCAGCCCGGTGGGCTGCTCGGTGCTGGCCTACAACTACATCGACATCGACTGGCAGGAGGCCGCCCACGGCCGCGCCCCGGCGTGCGCCACGGCGATATCGCGCCTGCGCCCCGACAAGGTGGTCTTCACCTACCAGGGCGACGGCGACCTAGCCTCCATCGGCACGGCCGAGATCATCCACGCCTGCAACCGCGGGGAGAACATGTTCACCATCTTCATCAACAACGGGATATACGGCATGACCGGTGGCCAGATGGCCCCCACGACCCTCCCCGGGATGAAGACGGCCACCTGCCCCGAGGGGCGTGACGTGAGCATGGTGGGCAGCCCGCTGGTCATCACCGAGCTCATCGCCCAGCTGCCCGGTACGTGCTTCGTGGCGCGCCACTCGGCTCACACGCCGGCCACCATCAACAAGCTGCGTCAGGCCATCCGCAAGGCCATCAAGAACACCCAGGAGAAGAAGGGTACGTCCTTCATCGAGGTGGTGTCGACCTGCAACTCGGGGTGGAAGATGTCGCCCGTGAAGTCCAACGACTGGATGGTAGAGAACATGTTCCCGATGTATAAACCAGGTGTGCTGAAGGACGAGTAGAATCGGCCCCACATACCGGAATAGATATTGATATGACAGAAGAAATCATCGTAGCAGGCTTTGGTGGGCAGGGTGTCCTATCCATGGGTAAGATACTGGCCTACTCGGGCATCATGCAGGACCAGGAGGTTTCCTGGATGCCGTCCTACGGCCCGGAGATGCGTGGCGGCACCGCGAACGTGACGGTTATCCTGAGCGACTCGCGCATCAGCTCCCCCATTGTGCAGGAGTACGATACGGTCATCGTGCTGAACCAGCAGTCGCTCGACAAGTTCGAGCAGTCGGTGAAGCCCGGGGGTATCCTCATCTTCGACCCGAACGGTATCACCCGTCGGCCCGAGCGTAAGGACATCAAGATTTTCAGCGTGAAGGCCGCCGAGGAGGCCACGGCCATGAACAACGCCAAGGCGTTCAACATGATCGTGCTGGGCGCCCTGCTGAAGGTGAAGCCGCTGGTGCAGATGGAGAACGTGGTGAAGGGCCTGAAGAAGTCCCTGCCCGAGCGCCATCACAAGCTCATCCCCATGAACGAGGAGGCTATCCAGCGTGGCATGTCCATCGTCGAGGAGGTGAAGTAGTACGCTTAGCGCGGTTATTATAGGAGGGGGCGAACCAGACGGTTCGCCCCCTTTTCGTTTCTGGCTTTGGGCTTGAGCCGCTTAGGAGTTTTCGAGCGGGTTCGTCGGCCTTAGGAGGCCCAGCGCGAGGAGGAGGCTGGGCCTATACCGTCCCGGCCACCGTACCCCGGTCTCGCCAGAGATCGTCCCGGGCCCCGCTGTTCGCTAGGGCAGGGGCTCGCGTCGGGTCTGCAGCCCTACGGCCAGGTAGTCGGACGCGTCGATGATGTCGCTCCCGCTCATTTCCACCACCAGCTCGCCGTCCGCCGTGGCGAAATGCACGTCCAGCACGTCGTCCAGCTCGGGGTCGCGCCCCGCGTGCTTGAACCGATGCTCCTTCACCCGCTTGACTAGCACGTTGAAGAAGTCCTGCACCGGGAGGCGGTAGGGGGCTTCCCCCCCCTCCGGTTGCGCAATGCACACGTAATCATGGCTGTAGAGCACGTCCCCCTCCTCGAGCTCCACCCGTATGTTGACCCTATCCATCCTGGCTGTCCCTCGCAATCTTGGTGAATACCATCGTCCTGCCCCCATCGGCGGGCGCGGGCAAAGGTAGGCAATGCCAGCAATTATAGCTACATTTGCCCGCAATCAATACCGTATCCATACGATGAGCCATAGCAAGCCGAACGCCGAACACCCCTTGCCCCCGTCGAGCTTCCCGAGCTTCACCGCTGAGATAGTCGCTCTGCACGATGCCGGGCGACCGGCTGAGGCCCTCGCCTACTTCAAGCAGCACAAGGCGCACTTCACCCATCGGCAGATTGCCGACGAGCCCCCTCTGCTGGTCGCCATGCTCCGCTCGCTCATCGATACCCATCAGCTCCGCGCCGCGCTGGTGTTCGAGCAGCTCTACATCCCCGAGGCGACCCCTGATGTGCACCCCGACCTTCTGCGGGCCCTCATCGCGGTCTACTGCCTCCTGCTCCAGGAGGGCTGGACCGAGGGCGATGTGGAGGATGCATCAGCGGATTCCGCGGCCTACCTCGCCCGCCTCGATGCCCTCGAGGCCCTAGAGCAGGAGCGGGAGGAGCGCCGGGCCGCCAGCGCGTTGACCTCCAGCTCCCCCGACCTTTCGCCCCGCGTGCCGGAGGGGGCTTCCCAACGTGCATCCGAGCCAGCCCCCTCCATGCTGCGCGAGCTGCCCGAGGAGTTTCAGGGCCTGCACGTGGCCGAGCTGCTACGGGTGGACTCCCCGACCCACGGCGCGCTCCGCTGGCGGGGGGAGGAGTACGCCTACGCCCTCTCGGGCAACCCGCCCTACGGGGCGCAGCTCCGCGTGGGTGTCGCCGTGCGCATCGTCTGGGTATGGAAGGACGGCGAGCTGGCCCCCCAGCTGCTGGGCCTAGCGCCCCGCTAGCCTTTGTGGCTCAGCATCTAGCTTGATGCGCAGCGGGGCGAAAAAAAATCCCCTGCGACACGGGCCGCAGGGGATGGAAAATCTGGAAAACCGTGGGGCTACCACGCGAGGCGCATCCAGGGGCTCTTCTCCTGCTCGAGCAGCAGCTTCACGGTGGCATCCTGCGCATCGAGCGAATCCCACATCAGGCTGCGGCCGATGATGTAGCTCTTGCCGAAGTCCGCCCAGGAGCTGAGCGACGATTTGCTGACCATGGCGTTGGCCCGCTCGATGTAGTCCCACGCCTCGCGCTCGTTGATGTAGCCCAGGTCGAAGGCGCAGCGGGCCAGTATGACCGCCTGCTCGGCATCGAAGCCCACCGCCCCGTACTTCAGGACGTCCTCATCGTTCTGTATTGCAAGGCGCTTGAGCTCGGGTAGCTGCTTGAGGAGGTCTTTGGTCAGCTCGAGCAGGTATTCGTAGAGGTCCTTATTGTCGCCAGCGGCATCGTGCAGGAAGTCCTTCCTCTTGGTCCCGTCCTCCAGCTTGGCCGCGCCGTAGATTATGGGTATGAGGGAGGCGAACTGGCCGCTCAGGCGGAACTCGATTTCCCTTCTGACCTCCTCGGTGTTTTGGAGATTGTAGCGCTGATTGAGGTAGATTGTCACGAAGCGACGTCGGCTCTCGCCCAGGGCAAGGGTATTATGGAAGCCGAGCAGGTACTCGCAGGTGGCTGCGCCGATGGCCAGCATCCGCTGCTCCTTCTCCGAGAGGGTGCTGTTCTTGTCCATGCGGTAATTGCTGAGGATATCCTTTGCCTCCCTCATGCGGGGTAGGACCTTCGTGTAGAAGTACCAGGCGCCGTAGATGACCACGGCAATTAGGATAAGGTAGTTAATGTAGTCCATCGCTCGAGTTTTTCTTTGTACTTTATTGGGTACTTATCTAAATCGCATCAGAAGCCCTAAGCGTGAAGCTCCCTTCTGCGCGACAAAGGTAATTATTATACTGATATGTACGCTGCGTGGGGATGAAAATATGCTTACATTCCCCTCATTTTTTAGCATTTACCGGGTGGAGCGTGGTCTGGATTTCACACTTATTGCGACGATGGTTTTTTTGTCTACCTTTGTCTGCTGGAATGCGCCACCTCCCGCCACATGGCGTGGCGGGCATGGCCTTGGTGGGAGTCTGATTACAAACTGCAGTGTAATTGCATAATCTATAAGTCACAGTATCATGAAAGTATACCTGGAGAGCCGGGATAGCAGCGCGAAGAATTTCTGGGAGGTCGAGGTCATCGGCCGCGTCCAGACCCTCCGCTACGGGATGGCGGGCTGCGAGGGTCGCGAGAAGGTCAAGGAGTTCGAGAGCGAGGAGGCGGCCGTGAAGGATGCCGAGAAGCGCGTCGCGGCCAAGCGCCGTGAGGGCTACACCGACGCGGTGAACCTCATGGAGGAGCCGGACGGGGGGGCGAGCACCATCGATTGCGGGCCCATCCCGGGGGATAAGCTCGCCCTCTTCACCCCGGAGCGTCTCCGGCGGACCAGCGGTTTCCGGGCCAGCTACTGGAAGCGGAAGGTGGGCGAGCTGCTGCGCGGCACGGTGTACCTCAACTCGACGCGCCTTGAGCCCAGGGAGGACCCGGTGTGGCTCGTGCCCCAGTTCGAGGCGATGGCCCGGTGGGAGCTGCCCGGCGTGGAGAAGCGCGTGGACCGCAACGCGGAGGGGCACGTCGTGGCCATACGCTACCTCGTGAACGGGCTGGAAATCCTCGTGCTGGAGCGGCTCGACTTCCTCGGCAACGGGTGGATAGACGGCCGGATACGCCCTTTCTTCACCCCCGAGGACGAGGTCGGGTTGCCCTTCGGGCGCAAGCGCGACATCGTGGGGGGCACGCATAGCTTCCTGTCGAAGTACCTGGCCTTCTGCGTGGAGCATCTCGAGCGCGTGGAGGACGAGGCGACCCGCAGCAGCAAGGACGCGAAGGTGCGCTCGGTGGCCGAGAGCGGCATCGGCGTGGTGGTGCAGAACCTCATGGAGGGCACGGGCTACACGCACCGCCTCAAGGAGGGGAAGAGCACGGTGATGCTGCAGATAGACCTGCCCCAGGGCCACGACACGCGCTACCTGGAGCTGAGCATGCCCCACAAGTCCTTCCTCAAGCGCGCCGGGGACGTGCTGCCCACCGTGCGCGTGGTGGAGGAGCTGCTCGCGCGCGTGGAGCTACCCTTCCTGCTGGGGAACCGGGATGGCGCGCCGGAGTGGGGGGTGATATTCCGCGAGCAGCTGCTGGACCTCTACCTCCGTCTCGATACGGAGGAGGCGATGGCCGCGGAGCGCGCACGGATTATCTCCGGGCAGGACGCGCTGCAGGAGGCCTTCCCCGAGGTCATGGCCGGGATGGGCTACGAGTGGTCGGCCGACCTTTTCTGCTCGTACTACGCCTCCCTCTACAGCAAGTACCGCTCCGAGAGCGACGTGTACCCCGCCGTGCTGCACGTGCAGATGCCCGAGCGCAAGGTGCTGCACCTGCTCTTCGACTACACGAGCTACCCCCAGGCCCTGGGCCTCATACAGCCCACCGTGGAGCTCGTAGCCCAGGCGATGGCGGATGCCCCCCTGCCCTTCAAGTACAAGACCCCGAGGGGGTAGGGGAGGGGGATGCGCCGCCCGGGCCAAGTCGAAAGGCCGCTTTTCGCGCCTTCCCAACCCCTAATATATGGGGCGATTGCGCCGCATTGCAATAAAAAATACTACTTTTGCGACTAGAAGAATTCTGAGGCTCCGGGCAGCGGGCCGCAGAGCGGGGAATACGTAACGCTTTCTAGACGGGGAATATGGCCGAGAAGGAGAACAATACGGTGCTTTCGGGTGATCGCTTCGAGCAGATGGACCCCGATAGGCGCAAGGCGCTGGCGCTGGCGCTCGAGAAGATAGAGAAGGACTACGGCAAGGGGGCTGTCATGTCGATGAGCGAGGGGGTGCACGAGGACGTGGCGGTAATCCCCTCGGGGTCCATCATGCTGGACTGCGCGCTGGGCATCGGCGGTTTCCCCCGGGGGCGCGTGATTGAGATCTACGGCCCGGAGTCGTCCGGGAAGACCACCCTGGCCATCCACGCCATCGCGCAGGTGCAGAAGCTGGGCGGGGTGGCCGCCATCATCGACGCCGAGCACGCCTTCGACCCGAGCTACGCGGCGAACCTGGGGGTGGACATGTCCTTCCTGCTGATTTCGCAGCCCGACAACGGGGAGCAGGCCCTCGAGATCGTGGAGCAGCTGGTGCGCTCCGGGGCGGTGGACCTGGTGGTGGTGGACTCCGTGGCGGCGCTCACGCCCAAGGCGGAGATCGAGGGCGATATGGGCGACGCGAAGGTGGGCCTCCAGGCCCGGCTCATGTCGCAGGCGCTCCGCAAGCTCACCGGCACCATCAGCAAGACGCAGACGGCGTGCATCTTCATCAACCAGCTACGGGACAAAATCGGCGGCATGGCCTTCGGCCCCACCGAGACCACCACGGGGGGGAACGCCCTGAAGTTCTACGCCTCCCTGCGGATAGACATCCGGAAGTCCACGGCCATAAAGGACTCGAACGATGAGCAGCTGGGCAACCGGGTGCGGATACGAATCGTGAAGAACAAGATGTCGCCGCCCTTCCGCCGCCTGGAGTGCGACCTAATCTACGGGGAGGGCCTCTCGCGGGGCGGCGAGCTGATGGACCTGGGGATGCAGTACGGCCTCATCCAGAAGAGCGGCGCGTGGTTCAGCTACGAGGGTACGAAGCTGGGCCAAGGGCGGGAGAACGTCCGCCGCCTGCTCAACGACAACGCGGAGCTGGCCGACGAGCTGGAGGCGAAGATACGGGAGCGGATCGCCGAGGACCCCTCCAAGCTGAAGTTCGTGTAGTTCTATGGAGTTTTGCCCCCGGCGCTGGTGGCCTTCCGCCGCCCCGGCGTGTTGGTACTGGGCTTGACAATTTGGTGTATAGTCTGTGCGGGTGAGAGTGAGAGCCCTGCGAGTACTTTGATTAGGAGGTAATGATGATGGACGAGAATACGAGAAAGGATATGCCCGAGCTTTCGGGGCAGTCGCCCTGTGCAGAGGAGCAGGGCGCTTTGGCCGGTGCGCCGGTAGAGCCAGTGGCCCAGGAGGCGCCGCGGGCTGAGGTGGACGAGGCGCCGGTGGCCACGGATGGGGTGCAGACCCCCGTGTGCGCCGCGGAGCCACCGGCCGTGGATGCGCCCGCTATGGAGCTGGAGCAGGTGCCGTCCGTTGCGCCGGGGATGGACGAGGCGCCGGTGGCCACGGATGGGGTGCAGACCCCCGCGTGCGCCGTGGAGCCACCGGCCGTGGATGCGCCCGCCATGGAGCTGGAGCAGGTGCCGTCCGTTGCGCCGGGGATGGACGAGGCGCCGGTGGCCACGGATGGTGTGCAGGCCCCCGCGTGTGCCGCAGCATCGCCCGCCGTAGATGCGCCCGCCCTGGAGCTGGAGCAGGTGCCGTCCGTTGCGCCGGGGATGGATGCAACCCCGGAGGAGGCGAAGGTGTCCGAGGCGGCGGAGCTGGAGGAGGGGAACGAGCTGGACAGCCTGGACCCCTTGAGCTTTGCCGAGCTGGTGGCCCTGATGGAGGCGAAGATGGCCGAGCCGATAACGGCCCAGCTCCGCATGGCGGTGGAGGACATCAAGACGGTGTTCTACCGCAAGGTGCGGGCCCAGCACGAGGAGGAGCGTCGCCAGTACGACCGTGCGCAGCGCGAGGCCGAGGAGGCGGGCGCCGGGGGCGAGGGGGATGAGGGCTTCACCCCGTCCAGCATCGCGGAGCTACCCCGCTTCCAGGAGCTGTACTCGCAGTTCAAGGAGGCGAAGAACGCGCACCGTCGCCGGGTGGAGCAGGAGCAGGAGCAGAACCTGGTGGCCAAGCGGCGCATTATAGACGAGATTTTGGCCCTGACCACGCGCGCCGAGGTGAAGGGGGCAACCTTCAACGAGTTCGACGAGCTCCGCAAGCAGTGGAAGGAGGTCGGCTTCGTACCCCAGCGCGAGGTGGACAACCTCTACAAGTCGTACACGCACGCGGTGGAGCAGTTCTTCGACTACCTGAACATCAACCGCGAGCTGCGGGACCTGGACCACAAGAAGAACTTCGACGCGAAGACCGCGCTCTGTAACCGGGCCGAGGAGCTGATAGTGATGCCCGACCCGGTGGAGGCCTTCCGCCGCCTACAGGACCTGCATGCGCAGTGGAAGGAGATAGGCCCGGTGATGCGGGAGAAGAGCGACGAGATATGGGAGCGCTTCTCGGCGGCCACGGCCCGCATCAACACCCGCCACCGGGAGCACTTCGAGGCCCTGAAGGTGAAGTACGAGGAGAACCTCGTGCGGAAGGAGGCTTTGTGCGCGGAGCTGGAGGAGCTGCTGGCCAGGGAGCGCAGCGCGCTCAAGCAGTGGTTCCAGGACTCGGAGCGGGTGGTGGCCATGCAGCAGGAGTGGCGCAAGATAGGCCCGGTGCCGCGCAAGCACAATGCCCGGATATGGGACCGTTTCCAGGAGCTCTGCGAGAAGTTCTTCACGGGGCGTAGGGAGTTCGAGAAGGGCGTTCGGGCTGAGGGGCAGGTGAATATCCAGAAGAAGCTGGACCTGTGCGTGCAGGCCGAGGCGCTCAAGGACAGCCAGGACTGGAGCGCGACGACCAAGGAGCTCATCGAGCTGCAGAACCAGTGGAAGCAGGTGGGCTACACGCCCTACAAGAAGGGGAACGAGCTCTGGACGCGCTTCCGCACGGCGATGGACTTCTTCTTCGAGGCGCGGAACAAGGCCCAGGCCTCGGCCCGCGACAGCCAGCGGGAGAACCTCAAGCTCAAGCAGGCCATCATCGAGGAGCTGCGTGCCTACCAGCCCGGTGAGGATGTGCAGGTGTCGGTCGAGTGGCTCAAGCAGATACAGAACCGCTGGAGCGAGATCGGCTTCGTGCCCTTCAAGCAGAAGGATGCTGTGCAGCAGCAGTACCGCAAGGAGATAGACCGCCTCTACGACATGCTGCGCGTCGACCGGCTGGAGCAGAACATGGAGACCTTCAAGACCCGGGTGGACGGGATGAAGGGGCAGGACGACGGGGCCCTCTCGCGGGAGAAGAGCCGCCTGAACGCCAAGGTGCGCGCCCTGGAGGCCGAGAAGCGGCAGATGGAGAACAACCTGAGCTTCTTCTCGTCGAGCTCGTCGGACAACCCGGTGCTCTCCCGCTTCCAGTCGCAGCTCGAGGGGCTGGACCAGGAGATCGCCCTCCTGCGCGAGAAGATGAAGCACGTCGACAAGGCGGCCAAGGAGGACAGCGCGGAGGAGTAGGTTCGGGCTGGCGGCGCGCGTTTGGAATAATAGTTCGGAAGGAGTAATTGAATGAGCATAACTGAGGGCGGGGGGCAGAGCCTGCGCGAGACGAAGTACATATTTGTGACGGGCGGCGTGGCCTCCTCGCTGGGTAAGGGTATCATATCGGCCTCGCTGGGCAAGCTGCTGCAGAGCCGGGGCTACCGGGTGACCATCCAGAAGCTGGACCCCTACATCAACATCGACCCCGGCACGCTGAACCCCTACGAGCACGGGGAGTGCTACGTGACCGAGGATGGGGCGGAGACGGACCTCGACCTGGGGCACTACGAGCGCTTCCTCAACCAGCCGACCTCCCAGGCCAACAGCGTGACCACCGGCAAGATCTACCAGGGGGTCATCCGCAAGGAGCGGCGGGGCGACTACCTGGGCAAGACCGTGCAGGTAATCCCCCACATCACCGATGAGATCAAGGGGCGGATAAAGGCCCTGGGCTCGAAGGGGCAGTACGACATCGTGATCACCGAGATCGGCGGCACGGTGGGCGACATCGAGTCCCTGCCCTACATCGAGGCGGTCCGCCAGCTGCGCTACGACCTGGGCCGCTCCAACTCGGTGCTGGTGCACCTGACGCTGGTGCCCTACCTCCGGGCCTCCGGCGAGCTGAAGACCAAGCCGACCCAGCACTCGGTGAAGGTCCTGCTGGAGAACGGGATACAGCCCGACATCCTGGTGCTGCGGACCGAGCATGAGCTGGGCGATGAGCTCAAGGCCAAGGTGGCGCGGTTCTGCAACGTGCACCCCCGGGCGGTGATTGAGTCGATCGATGTGCCGACCATCTACCAGGTGCCACTGGGCATGCGGCAGGAGGGGCTCGACAGCGAGGTGCTCGCCAAGCTGGAGCTGCCGGCCGGGGGCGAGCCCGAGCTGGGCGCGTGGCGCAAGTTCCTCGACCGCTTCTACCATCCGACCAGCGAGGTGAACCTCGCGCTGGTGGGGAAGTACGTGGAGTTGCCGGACGCGTATAAGTCCATCTACGAGGCTCTAATCCACGCCGGCGCGGAGAACGAGTGCCGGGTGCGGGTGGAGCCCATCGCCTCCGAGACGATAGATGCTGGGAATGTGGAGGCCCTGCTCCGGGACCGCGATGCGGTGCTGATCGCGCCGGGCTTCGGCCTGCGGGGCGTGTCGGGCAAGATTGAGGCGGTGCGCTACGCTCGGGAGCATGACCTCCCCTTCCTGGGTATCTGCCTGGGGATGCAGTGCGCGGTGGTGGAGTTCGCGCGCAACGTGCTGTGCCTCCCGAAGGCGACTTCCCGGGAGTGGGAGCACTCCGCGGCCGAGCCGGTCATCGACCTGATGGAGGGCCAGAAGGACATCACCGAGATGGGGGGCACGATGCGCCTGGGGGCCTACCCCTGCCACCTGCGGGAGGGGACGCGCGTCCACGCGGCCTACGGCAGGGCGGAGATATCGGAGCGCCATCGGCACCGCTACGAGTTCAACGATGCCTACGCCGACCGCTTCGAGGGGGCGGGCATGCGGCTGGTGGGGCGCAACCCGGAGACGAACCTGGTGGAGGCGGTAGAGCTCGAGAAGCACCGCTGGTTCGTGGGCGTGCAGTTCCACCCGGAGCTCAAGAGCACGGTGGTGTCGCCGCATCCCCTGTTTGTGGCCTTCATCGCGGCCGCCAAGGCCTACGCCGCCGAGCGAGCCTAGCGGTGCAGATTCCGATTAGAGTAGTACATCAATTGCAAACCTCCCCAGCGGTTCAATGCCTGGCTGGGGCGCATAGACGATTTCATGGATAGGCAGTCGATAACGGGATTCGTCCTCATAGCCCTGATTCTCACGGGCTATTTTTTCTACACCAAGCCCAGCGATGAGGAGATAGCCCGCATGCAGCGGGAGCGCGATTCGGTGGAGGCGGTGCGAGCACGGGAGCAGGAGCAGCAGCAAATGGCCCAGACCAATGGGCAGTCCGCCTCGCCATCCGCGGGTGGTGGCGCAATGCTCGATTCGCTCTTCGTGCAGGACTCGCTCGTGCAGCAGTACCACCTGCGCAACGACAAGCTGGACCTGACGGTGGAGTCGCTGGGGGCCTACATCTCCGACGCGCATATCCGCGGCTTCAAGACCTGGGACGGCGACTCGCTGCGCCTGTTCTCCGGGAGCGGGAACGGGATGGTGCTCAACTTCTTCGCGAAGGGCGTGCCGGTGTCGACGGGCCAGCTGAACTTCTCGCTGGCCAGCCCGCTGCAGGGGCTGACGGCCCAGGCCCAGGGCGATACGGCGCGCATGACCCTGGTGGCCCGGATGCCGGAAGGGGCCAAAATCGTGGTGGACTACGCGCTGCCCTTCGGGAGTTACATGCCCAGCCTCCGCTTCCGCCTGGACGGTATGCGCAGGGTGCTACCCTCCAACAGCAACTCGGTGGACATGCAGTGGAGCATGCGCTCGCCCCGCCAGGAGAAGAGTGTGGACCGGGAGCGCGAGTACACGATGCTGACCTACCAGGCCGCCAACGGGGACTTCGAGGAGATGGCCGCCACCGAGGACGGCGAGACCGAGCGGGTGAAGACCAAGATAGACTGGGTGGGCTTCAAGGAGCAGTTCTTCTCGGCCTTCCTGGTGAACCGCGAGCACTTCGAGTTCTCCGACCTGTCGGTGCGCGCCGTGTCGGGCGACGAGGTCATCGCCGATTTCCGGGCGAACTTCATGCTGCCGCTCAGCGCCAAGCCCTCCACGGAGTACAACTTCGACCTCTACATGGGGCCGAACCTCTACAAGCTGCTGGAGGCCCAAGGGCAGGGCTTCGAGCAGGTGGTGCCCATGGGCGGATGGGTGATACGGTGGGTGAACAAGTACCTGGTTATCAACGTGTTCGACTGGCTCAACACCCGCATAGCGAGCTACGGCTTCATCATCCTGATTCTGACCCTGATGATAAAGCTGTTGGTCTTCCCGCTGACCTACAAGTCCTACACCAGCCAGGCGAAGATGCGGGTGCTCAAGCCGCTGATCGACGAGGTGAGCGCGAAGTACCCCAAGAAGGAGGACACGATGAAGAAGCAGTCGGCCGTCATGGCCCTCTACCGCAAGGCCGGGGTCAACCCCATGGGCGGCTGCCTGCCGATGCTCATCCAGTTCCCCTTCCTGATCGCGATGTTCCGCTTCTTCCCGGCCTCCTTCGAGCTGCGGCAGAAGGGCTTCCTGTGGGCGAGCGACCTCTCGAGCTACGACTCCATCCTGAAGCTCCCCTTCAGCATCCCCTTCTACGGCGACCACGTCTCCCTCTTCACCCTCCTGATGGCCGTGGCCATGTACTTCTCCACGGCCATGAACATGAAGCAGACCGACGCGATGAACCAGCAGATGCCCGGCATGAAGTACATGATGCTCTACTTCATGCCCCTGATGATGGTGGTCTGGTTCAACAGCTACTCCTCCGGCCTGAGCTACTACTACTTCCTGTCGATGTGCATCACCATCATCCAGACGCTGGTCATCCGCCGGACCATCGACGAGAAGAAGCTCTTCGAGCGGCTGAAGAAGAACGCCGAGTCGGACAAGAAGCCGAAGCGCTCGGGCTTCATGCAGCGCCTGGAGAAGATGCAGCGCGAGCAGCAGAAGAAGATGGAGCAGAAGGGGCGGGGACGCTAACTCTTATCCATTCGCACCGTGCGTCGGAAGCTGCTAGTCGTCCTCCTAATCATGCTCGCGGTCCTCTGCCTGATCGCCTTTGCGCTCCTGCAGTGCCCCGCACCCGGCCCGCAGCCCGAGGCCCCCGCCCCCAGCCCGGGGGTTGAGGAGCGCATTCCGGGGGGCTCAGGGGGGCAGGGCGACTTCCTCGGGCAGGACGTATCGGTCCTGCGCTCCATGGCCGAGCCGCTGCACGGGCGGGATGGCTACCCCGTGGTCCACCACGCGCACTACACGGTGGGCTACAGCACCCGGGAGGAGCACCCCGTGTGGGTGGCCTACACCCTGACGGCCGCGGAGACGAAGAAGCGCCACAAGCGCAGCAACCAATTCCGGCCGGACCCCTCCCTGCCCGAGATGGACGTGAGCACCCGCGACTACTCGCGCACCGGCTACGACAGGGGGCATCTGGCCCCGGCCGCCGATATGTCCTTCGACAAGCAGGCCATGCTGCAGTCCTTCTACCTGTCGAACGTGTGCCCCCAGCTCCCGGGCTTCAACCGGGGGGTGTGGTCGAGCCTCGAGGGCCGGGTGCGCGCCATCGCGTGGGCCTACGACTCGGTCTACGTGGTCACCGGCCCCCTCTTCCGCGACACCCTCGGGTGGATTGGCGTCCGGCGGCACATCCCCGTCCCGAGCCACTTCTTCAAGGCCCTGCTGACCCCGGACCTCCAGCATGCCGTGGCCTTCGTGCTGGAGCACACCAGCGGCCGGGGGGCGAACGGGCGGCTGGACCCAGCCGAGCAGATTGGCCAGGGGGCCTGCTCCATCGACGAGCTGGAGGCCCTCTCCGGGCTGGACCTCTTCCCCCTGCTGCCCGACGAGCTGGAGCAGCGCCTCGAGGCCCAGCCGCCCGACCTGCATGTCTGGGGCCTGGCCGACTAGCTTTTTATTTCCCCCGTGGCTTGCTACGAGTGGCGATTTTTGTAAATTAGAGGGGGAATAGCCTAGGGGTTTTCGTGCTAAGTCGTTGATATACAGTGGCTAGGAGCTGATGATATCGATTTGTATCCCGGTCTACAACTTCGTTGTGGTCGACACGGTGAGCGCCCTTCTGCAGGAGGCCGACCAGCGTGGCCTCCCGGTGGAGGTCGTGCTCTTCGACGACCACAGCATGCCCTACTACGAGCAGCAGAATCGGGTGCTGCGCGAGCGGCCGGAGGTGAAGTACCTCCCCCTGATAGAGAATATCGGCCGCTCGCGCATCCGCAACCGCATGGCCGACCTGGCCACCGGTGAGTGGCTGCTCTTCATGGACTGCGACATGGCCCCCTACGACGGCGGCTTCCTGCGCAAGTACGCGGAGATGGTCGCCAGCGAGCACGACGTGGTCTGCGGTGGGGTCTACTCGGGGGAGCGCCCAGACGACCCCCAGCTCATGCTCCGGTGGCGCTCGGACAAGCTCCGGGCCAAGCACCAGAAGTGGCTGCTGCAGAATACGGACAGGCTGCTCATCAGCACGGGCAACTTCATGATACGCCGCGAGGTGTACCAGCGGGTGCGCTTCTCGGAGAGCCTCACGGGCTACGGCCAGGAGGACCAGCTCTTCGCGCTGGAGCTGGCCCGGATGGGGAGCTCGGTCGTCTGGATTGATAACCCGACCCTGCACCTGGGCGAGGAGCCCAACGAGGAGTTCTTCGCCAAGATGGAGCAGTCGCTGGTCAACCTGGTGCGGGTGTGGAATGCGAACCCGGACTTCCACCGGGAGATGCTGCGGGCGAGCCGAAGGCTGCGGGCCATCCACCTGCTCAAGTGCCTGCGCCTGTCGCGCCCGCTCCGCTGCCTCTTCCGCATGGCTAGGAGCCACCTGCGGCGCTACATCCTCTCCGGCCGCCGGAGCATGATGTGCTTCAGCCTGTACCAATCCGGCTACCTGATGGAGGCCTTCAGCGTGCCGAACCTCAACCGGCTGGCGGCCGCGGGTCTGCCGATGAGCTATGCCGAATCCAGTGTACATGATATAACCTAATCATATTAAAGCGATGAAGAAAATCACTGTTGTAGGCGCCGGCAACGTCGGTGCGACCTGCGTGAACGAAGTGGCGAGAAGGCACCTGGCCGAGCAGGTGGTGGTGGTGGACCTCAACGAGGGCGCGGCCAACGGCAAGGCGCTCGACCTGTGGGAAACCTCGCCAATTCAGGGCTTTAGCACCCGCCTGGTGGGTGCGGGCAACGACTACTCCCTGACGAAGGGCTCGGAGGTGGTGGTCATCACCGCGGGCCTACCCCGCAAGCCGGGGATGAGCCGCGACGACCTGATAGGCACCAACGCGAAGATTATGAAGACGGTGGCCGAGAGCCTGGTGGCCCAGTCGCCGGAGGCCATTTTCATCGTGGTGACCAACCCGCTGGACGTGATGACCTACGCGTGCCTGCTGGCCTCCGGGCGGCCGCCGCGGAAGGTGTTCGGCATGGCGGGCATCCTCGACACGGCCCGCTACCGCGCCTTCATCGCGGAGGCGCTCAACGTGGCCCCGTGCGACATCCAGGCCATGCTGCTGGGGGGCCACGGCGACACGATGGTGCCGCTGCCGCGCTACACGACCGTGGCGGGCATCCCGGTGAGCGAGCTGATGGGTCAACAGGAGCTGGAGGCCATCATCGAGCGGACCAAGAAGGGTGGCGGCGAGATCGTGAACCTGATGGGCACCTCGGCCTGGTACGCGCCGGGCGCGGCGGCCGCCGAGATGGTGGCCGCCATCGCCCGCAACGAGCGGCGTGTGCTGCCCGTGTGCGCGCACCTCGACGGGCAGTACGGCCTGAGCGGCATACACCTGGGCGTGCCGGTCATCCTGGGCGAGAACGGCGTGGAGGAGGTCATAGAGCTGCAGCTCAACGAGCAGGAGATGGCCCTGCTGCACCAGTCGGCCGACCACGTGAAGAGCGTGATGGCCACCCTCGATGGCATGAAGCTCTTCGCCTAGGGGGAGCTTGAACAAGGAATACACGTAGTGCCCCCGGCGCGCGGGTCGTGCCGGGGGATGCTACAGCAACCTAAATTATTGATACACCTATGAATAGAAGTCTACGCCTTGCGCGCCTGGGCACGCTGTGCCTCTGGGGGCTGCTGCTTATCGCCCCGCTCAACCGCCTGAAGGCACAGTACGTCGCGGCCAGTAAGAGCAACATGAAGGTGATTCAGCCCCTCCTGCTCGATGGGCGCGAGCTGGGGCGCTACCGCATGTTCTCCGTGGCCGATGCGCTGCGCTACAACTCCGGCCTGCTCTTCAAGGACTACAACGGCCTGGCGGGCTTCAAGACCGTCAACGTGCGCAGCCTGGGGTCGGAGCGGACCCACGTGTTCTTCAACGGCATCGAGCTGGGCAATGCGCTCAACGGCCAGATAGACCTCTCGCGCTTCGGCATGGCCAACATGGGCAGCATGTCGCTCTACCAGGGTGCGCGCGGCGATATCTACCAGTCGGCCACCGACTTCGCCAGCTCCAGCAGCCTCTACCTGGAGTACCGGCGGCCCAGCTTCGCGGAGGAGAAGAAGACCAACTTCTCGGCCATGATGCGGGGCGGGGCCTTCATGACCTTCAACCCGAGCCTGATGTACGAGCATCAGCTCAGCGAGCGGCTCAGCACCTCCTTCAACTTCGACCTGCTCACCAGCCGGGGGAACTACCCCTACGACTTCCGCCTCTTCGACCAGAAGGGCCAGGAGCTCTACCACGAGAAGGGCTCGCGGGCCAACGGCAAGATACACGCCGTCCGGGCCGACGCCAGCCTCCACGGCCGCTTCAGCAAGGGCCTGTGGTCGGTGACCGCGTACGCCTACGGCTCGGAGCGCGGCGTGCCGGGGGCCATCATCAACCATACGACCTCCTACCGGGGCGAGCGCCTCACCGAGCGCACCTACTTCGTGCAGGGCGATGCCCGCTTCTTCGTCTCGCAGGCCTACCGCACCAAGCTGGCCTACAAGCTCAGCGAGAACTACATACGACTGGAGAACAGCGACAGCAAGGTCCGCAAGGTGGACGACTCCTGGAGGGAGTACGGGGCCTACATCTCCTCCCAGCACCTCTACGAGTTCAACGACATGTTCAAGCTCTCGGGGGCCTACGACGCCAACTTCAGCCTGATGCGCAAGTGGAACCAGATCACCGACCGGGCCTACAAGAACTTCGCGGACCCCTGGCGGGTAAAGCACCTGGGCTCGCTGGCCGGCAGCTTCAGCTGGAAGGGCCTGAGCGCCTCGGCGAGCGTGTACGGCACCTTCGTGCAGAACGCCGGCAAGGCGGGCTACAACCCCTACAAGGACGAGATGGCGGTGTCCCCGTCGCTGGTCCTCTCCTACAAGCCCTTCACCCTGATGCCCTTCTACGTGCAGGCCTACGCCAAGAAGTCGTACCGCGTGCCGAACTACAACGACCGCTTCGTGTCGCACGTCCTGGGCGAGCGGCTCAAGCCGGAGGACGAAATCCAGTACGACTTCGGCCTCATGTACGACGGGGTGACCGACGGCCGCTTCCGCGAGTTCGGCCTCACGCTCGACGCGTACTACAAGGACATCAAGGACAAGATCATAGCCTACCCCACCGGCGAGCTGATACGCTGGACGATGGACAACCTCGGCAAGGTGCGCGTCCTGGGCGGCACGGCCACCGGGCACATGCGCTTCCGCTTCACCGACGACCCGAAGGCCCTTCAGTTCAAGACCAAGCTGCAGTATACCTACCAGCGGGCCCAGGACATCACCAGCAAGGACGACCTCTACTACGAGAACCAGATACCCTACATCCCCTGGCACAGCGGCTCGGCCATCCTGAGCCTCCTGCTCCGCGGCTGGTCGCTCAACTACAGCTTCCTCTACGTGGGCGACCGCTACAGCCGCCAGGAGAACATCGCCTACTACAAGATGCAGCCCTGGTACAACCACGACGTGTCGCTGGGCAAGCGCTTCCAGCTCGAGGGGGGCTGGCGGCTCAACTGCATGCTGGAGGTGAACAACATCCTGGGCGAGGACTTCGAGATCGTGACCAACTACCCCATGCCCAAGCAGAGCTTCCGTCTAACCGTAAACGTGGAGATGTAGCATGAGGTACGCACTGAAGCTGGCCCTGCCCCTGCTGACCCTCGCGGTCCTCGTGGCGGGCTGCCGCAAGGACGAGCACCCCTCCAACGTGGAGCAGGAGAAGATACCGGGCTACACCGCGCCCCAGGACCGCGCGACCATCAAGGCCCCCCGGGGCATGTACGTGCTCAACAACGGGGGGAGGGGCAACTACGAGACCACGGTGGACTACATCGACTTCGCCACCGGGGTCTACCACCACAACTTCTTCGCGGAGAAGAACACCCTGCTCTCGCTGGGCGACAACGGGCTGGCGATGAAGATCGCCCAGCAGAAGCTCTTCGTGGTGCTCAACGGCTCGCACCGGGTCGCCGTGCTGTGCGCCGACCCCGACGATGAGGCGAACTTCGGGCGGCTCCTCGGGGAGGTGGCCGTCAACCAGCCGAGCGACATCGTCATCGTGGGCGACTACGCCTACGTGACCTCCATGATACGCCCCAAGACCGCGGAGGGCCGAAGGCCCCTGGGCGAGGTCATCCGCTTCGACATCACCCAGTTCGCCAAGGGCGCGGAGAAGCGCATCGCCCAGGAGGACATCCCCCGGGCCGACAGGGTGACCGTCGGCTGCCAGCCGGTGAGCATCGTGCGGGGGGGGACGGAGAGCCCGGGGGAGTACAAGGACTACCTCTTCGTGGCGAACTCCGGCTCGCTCAACGCCCCGGAGTTCGACAACACGGTCTCGTTCATCTCCATCGCGGATGGCGGCCTGGTGCTGCGGGGGCAGGCCGAGGTGCGCGCCCGGCCCTTCATGCTGATGGCGGCCCACGGCTTCCTGCTGGTGGGCACCAAGGGGGAGAGCGGGCTGGATGAGGCCCTGGAGCTGCAGAAGTACGCCATCGATGGGGACAGGGTGCAGCTCACGCCCGTGAAGGTGGGGGGGAAGACCCTCTCGCCCCGGGCCGAGGTGGTCAAGGCGACCTACAACCTGGATGACCTCTTCATGGTGAAGGGGCGGCCGTCGAGCAACGGCGCGGCGCGCGCACCCCGCTTCGAGGTCGTGAAGACCCTGCCGAGCAACCAGGAGGGCTACCATAGGTCCTCGAGCAAGCTCCCCGCGGCCCAGGTGCCCATCGAGGCGCTCACGGCGCTGGCCATCGCCCCGAACTTCGACCGCGTGGTGCTGGATGCCCGCAATGGCACCTCCAGCGGGCGGGTGCTCTACTTCAACTCGGAGGGCAAGCCCCTGTGGTCGGCCCGCGCGGGCATCATCCCCATGGCCGTGGCATTCCAAAACAAATAGGAGGAGAAAGATGAAAAGAATAGCATACTCTGTGGCCCTGGTGGCGACCCTGGCCCTCATGCTGGCCTCCTGCAACAAGGAGAAGGAGGTGCTGCCCCGCATCGGCCTGGCCAAGGACTACCTCGTGGTGCGCCTCGAGCCCCTAGCCCTCGAGTGCGGCCTGGAGGGGGAGAGCTACCGCTGGGAGACGGTGAGCTACATCCCGGAGGACTCCGTGCAGCCCCGGGAGCTCAAGGCCACCCTCTCCCGCAAGCGGCGCTGCGTGGCCATCTTCGACCACGTCGGCCTCTACAACCTGAATTTCTACTACAACGAGGGGCGGGAGGACGCCATCAGGCTGAGCTTCCAGGTGAAGGTGGAGCAGGAGCCCACCCCGTACTCGGCCTACATCAGCGAGGTGCTGGAGTACCGCCCGGCGCCGGGCTACTACGTCAACCCCCGCATAAAGGGAATACCGACCCACGACGAGCCGCTCATCCTGCGCCGCTGCCGCAGCATCCTGGTGCGCGAGGACGTGGAGAGCTTCGACCCGGGCACCCTGGGCAACAACCGGGAGAACTTCGTCTCCCTCGGGGCCTTCGGGGGCTACGTCGTCTTCGCGTTCGACCACATGGTGGTCAATCAGAAGGACCCGGTGAGGGAGGACGCGGAGTGCAACGACTTCATCATCTACGGGCGGAACTACCCCGGCAAGGGGAACGTACCATGCTACCACCCCGGCATCGTCTACGTGGCCTACGACAGGAACGGGAACGGGAAGCGGGACGAGGACGAGAAGTGGTACCAGCTGCGGGGCGAGGTCCCCCACGACCAGCTCACCCGTACTGACGTACGCTACACCTACAACGGGGGGAGCGCCGTGGTGTCGGGCTCTGACGATGAGCGTCGTGGTTTCCACCTCGTTGACCACATCCTCGTGGAGGGTGCCAGCCCCAACCTCGCCAGCGCCAACAGCCTCAGCAGCTACTGGCCCTACGTCGAGAAGCCCGCGAAGGGTGGGGTAGAGCCTCTGTCCTTCTCAGCCCTCCGCCTGCCCGAGCAGGGGAGCGAGGAGCTCGGCGCGACCAAGGCCGACCTCAAGGTGACCTGGAAACCGCTCAGGGGCTACGCCGACTCTCAGCCCTACGGGCAGAACAAGGGCCTGGACATCAGCAACGCGGTGGATGAGGATGGTAGGCCCGTCGACCTGCCCGGCATACACTTTGTCAAGGTGCAGACCGGCGTGCTGCAGCAGCTCGGGGGCGAGAATGGGCTCTGCGAAACCAAGATAATGGGCGCGGCGGACCTCCGGCTCCTCCCCCCGGAAAAGCGACCCAAGTAGCCCATGCGTACTCGCCATTGGCCCATGCTCCCGCCTCCAGGGCGGGAGCGTTTTTCTAGCCCTTCCCGGGTCGCGACCCGCCCGTGGGCTGCATCCCCGATGCGACGCTGCGCCCGCCCTCCAGCGCCTATGGACCACTCAAGCACCCAGATGCCCCATGCCGCTGATAGTCATTGAGGGGGTCGACGGCGCGGGCAAGAGCACCCAGGCCCAGCTATTGGCCGAACGTCTACGCCAGGAGGGCGCGCGCGTGGAGCACATCCACTTCCCCCGCCTCCAGAGCCCCGTCTACGGCGAGCTCATCGCGGCCTTCCTCCGGGGGGAGTTCGGCGATGCGAGGGCCACGGACCCCCGCCTCATCGCCCTGCTGTACGCCGGCGACCGTGCGGCCATCGCCCCCCAGCTCCACGCGCGCCTCGGGGCCGGGGAGTACATCCTCTGCGACCGCTACTACATCTCCAACCTCGCCTACCAGGGGGCCAAGGTGCAGGCTGGCCCCGAGCGGGAGACCCTGATAGACTGGATACTGCGCATGGAGCTGGAGCATTTTGCCATCCCCCCGGCCGACCAGACCATCTTCCTGGACGTGCCCCCGGCCTTCACCCAGCGCGTGCTCACCGAGCGAGCCGCCCAGGAGCAGCGCGAGTACCTCCGGGGGCAGCACGACGTGCATGAGCGCGACGCCGACATGCAGGCGGAGGTGCGTCGCATCTTCCTGCAGCTGGAGCGCCGCGTACCCCGCTTCCACCGGATTGTCTGCACCGATGGCCAGGGGCACATGCGCGCCGTGGACGATATCGCCGCCGAGCTCTGGGGCAGGGTTCGTGGATAATTTCCTACCTTTGCGCGGGGCCTTGCCCCATGCACAAATATACCGGCTTCTACTATGTTTGATAAGCTCTCTGATAGATTAGAAAGTACCTTTAAGCGCCTCAAGGGCCAGGGCAGGATCACCGAGATCAACGTCGCGGAGACCATGCGCGACGTGCGCCGCGCGCTCATCGATGCCGATGTTAACTACAAGGTGGCCAAGGAGTTCACCGACCGGGTGAAGGAGGAGGCCCTTGGCCAGGACGTGCTGACGGCCGTCCAGCCCGGGCAGATGATGGTCAAGATTGTGCACGACCAGCTCGCCGAGCTCATGGGCGGCACGGCCACCGAGATCAACCTCAGCGGCAAGCCGGCCATCATCCTCATCGCCGGTCTGCAGGGCTCCGGGAAGACCACCTTCAGCGGCAAGCTCGCCCACCGCCTCAAGCGCAAGCAGGGCCACAGCCCGCTGCTGGTGGCCTGCGACGTGTACCGCCCGGCGGCCATCAACCAGCTCCGCGTCGTGGGCGAGTCGGTGGGCGTGCCCGTGTACTCCGAGGAGGGCAACAAGGATGTCATCGCGGTGGCCCAGGCCGCCATCCGGGAGGCCAAGAAGAACGGCAACAGCGTGGTCATCATCGATACGGCCGGGCGATTGGCCATCGACGAGGAGATGATGCAGGAGGTCTCGAACCTCAAGGCCACCGTGGCGCCCAGCGAGATTCTCTTCGTGGTGGACTCCATGACGGGGCAGGACGCCGTCAACACCGCCAAGGCCTTCCACGACCGGCTCGACTTCGACGGGGTGGTCCTCACCAAGCTCGACGGCGACACCCGCGGCGGGGCGGCCCTCACGATTCGGTCCGTGGTGGAGAAGCCCATCAAGTTCGTCGGCACGGGCGAGAAGATGGACGCGCTTGACGTGTTCCACCCCGAGCGTATGGCCGACCGCATCCTCGGCATGGGCGACATCGTCTCCCTGGTGGAGAAGGCCCAGGAGGAGTACAACGAGGAGGAGGCCCGGCGGCTGGAGAAGAAGATCAAGCAGAACAAGTTCGACTTCAACGACTTCCTCAACCAGCTCGAGCACATCAAGAAGATGGGCAACATCAAGGACCTGATGGGCATGATACCCGGGGTGGGCAAGGCCATCAAGGATGTCGACATCGACAACGACTCCTTCAAGGGCATAGAGGCCATCATCCGCTCGATGACCCCCGCCGAGCGGTCCAACCCCACCCTGATCGACCAGTCGCGCCGCCAGCGTATCGCCCTGGGCAGCGGCTCGACCGTCACGGAGGTCAACCGCCTCCTCAAGCAGTTTGAGGAGACCCGCAAGGCCATGCGGATGATGAGCCGTGGCGGCCAGAGGCCCTCGCTCCGCAAGGCCAAGAAGCGCCGCTAGCCGCATTTCGCGCAACCAATTTCGTCAACCAGCAATACGGAGCATATGCAACTACTCGATGGGAAAGCCGTGGCCAGCAGCCTGGCCGAAGAGATGCGCGCCGAGGTGCAGCGCCTGGTGCAGCAGGGGCAGCGCCCCCCCTGCCTTGTCGCCGTCCTGGTGGGCGACAACCCCGCCAGCAAGGCCTACGTCGCCAGCAAGGAGAAGAAGTGCCTTGAGCTGGGCTTCAGCTCCCGGGTATGCCGCTTTGAGGAGAGCGTGAGCGAGGCTGAGCTGCTGGCTGAAATCGGGCGGCTCAACCGGGACCCGGAGGTGGACGGCTTCATCGTGCAGCTGCCGCTCCCGGGGCACATCGACGAGCGGAAGGTCACCCAGGCCATCGACCCCCGCAAGGACGTGGACGGCTTCCACCCCACCAACCTCGGCCTGATGATGCTCGGCCTGGACACCTACCTGCCGGCCACCCCCTACGGCATCCTCCGCATGCTGCAGCACTACGAGATCCCCACCAAGGGGAAGCACCTGGTGGTGCTCGGCCGTAGCCACATCGTGGGCCTGCCCGTGGCCAACATGCTGGTCCAGAAGGCCTACCCCGGCGACTGCACCGTCACCATATGCCACAGCCGCACGCAGGACCTGGAGGGCATCCTCCGCCAGGCCGACATCCTCATCGTGGCCATGGGCGTGCCCGAGTTCCTGCGGGCCGACATGGTCAAGGAGGGCGCGGTGGTCATCGACGTGGGCATCAACCGCGTGGACGACCCCAGCCGCAAGTCGGGCTACCGCCTGGTGGGCGATGTGGCCTTCGATGAGGTCGCCCCCAAGACCAGCTACATCAGCCCCGTGCCCGGGGGCGTGGGCCCGATGACCATCATTACCCTCATGTACAACACCCTCAAGGCGCGCCGCCAGCAGCTCTAGGCCACTGGCCATGGCCACCCCAAGGCCTTTCGCGGGCCACCCGAAGGGGTGGCCCGCTTGTATTTTTGCCCAACAAGCCCTATTCTTTCTAAATAGCCCCGCCCCCCGCGCCCGCCAATTGCAACTCTCTGCGGGAAAGGTTATCTTTGCGGAAATCGGTACCAAGCCATGGTGCGAGTCGATAACCAATAAAGTAGAAGCAGATGGATATAAAACTGTTGCTGGGTGATGAGGCCATCGCCCAGGGAGCCATCGATGCGGGGGTCAGCGGCGTATACGCCTACCCCGGCACACCGTCCACCGAGATCATGGAGTACGTCCAGGGGGCGAAGGCCGCCCGGGAGCGGAACATCCACCGCCAGTGGTCGGCCAACGAGAAGACCGCCATGGAGGCCGCCATCGGCATGTCCTACGCCGGCAAGCGCGCCCTGGTGTGCTTCAAGCACGTGGGGATGAACGTGGCCGCCGATGCCTTCGTCAACTCCGCCATCACCGGCACCAACGGCGGGCTGGTGGTCCTGGTGGCCGACGACCCCTCGATGCACAGCTCCCAGAACGAGCAGGATACCCGCGAGTACGCCAAGTTCGCCATGGTGCCCTGCCTGGAGCCCTCCACCCAGCAGGAGGCCTACGACATGATGTTCCACGCCTTCGACCTCTCCGAGAGGGTCAACGCCCCCGTGGTCATGCGCATCACCACCCGCATGGCGCACTCCCGGGCCGGGGTGAAGCTCCGCGAGAAGGTCAACGAGCAGAACCAGCTCCGCCTCCCGGAGGACAAGCGGCAGTTCGTCCTCCTGCCGGCCATCGCCCGCCGCAACTACCACCGCCTACTGGGCATGCAGGACGAGATGGTGAAGCTCGCGGAGGACTCCCAGTTCAACGCCCTGCGGCTCGGCAACAAGGACGGCATCGGGATCATCACCACCGGCATCGCCCACAACTACTTCCTCGAGGCCATCGAGGGCAACTTCCAGGGCATGAGCCTGCTGAAGATTACCCAGTACCCGCTCCCGCGCCGCATGATAGAGTCGCTCTACAACCACTGCAGCGAGATCATCGTCATGGAGGAGGGCTACCCCGTGGTCGAGGGCCTGCTCCGCGGCTACTTCAACCACGGCAAGCCCATCCACGGTCGCCTCGACGGTACGCTCCCCCGCGAGGGCGAGCTCAACCCCAACCACGTGGCCAAGGCCCTGGGCAAGCCCATCGAGGAGGGTGCGAAAATCCCCGACCTGGTGGCGGGTAGGCCCCCGGCGCTCTGCATGGGCTGCGGCCACCGCGACGTCTACGACGCGCTTAACGCCGCGCTCGAGGAGTACGGCGACGGCCGGGTATTCTCCGACATCGGCTGCTACACCCTCGGCGCGCTCCCCCCCTTCAATGCCATCAACTCCTGCGTGGACATGGGCGCGTCCATCACCATGGCCAAGGGGGCGGCCGACGCTGGCCTCGTGCCCGCGGTGGCCATGCTCGGCGACTCCACCTTCACCCACTCGGGGATGACGGGCCTGCTCGATGCCATCAACGAGAACAGCCCCATCACCGTGATCATCTCCGACAACTCCACCACCGGGATGACCGGCGGCCAGCAGTCGGCCGGCACCGGCAAGATCGAGGAGATATGCCTCGGCCTGGGCGTGGACCCCAAGCACATACGCCGGATGGTGCCCCTCAAGAAGCACTTCGAGGAGAACGTCGCCATCATGAAGGAGGAGCTGGCCTACAAGGGGCTCTCGGTGCTCATACCCGAGCGGGAGTGCATCCAGACCTACGCGCGCCGCCAGCGGGCCGCCAAGGCCCAGAAGGATGCCGAGAAGAAGGCCAGCAAGTAAACTCTAACCGCCAAAAATTCAGACAAAATGACAAAGACCGATATAATCCTCGCGGGTGTGGGCGGACAGGGTATGCTCTCAGTGGCCGCCATCGTGGGCCACGCCGCCGTGAGCAACGAGCTACATCTCAAGCAGGCCGAAACCCACGGCATGAGCCAGCGGGGGGGCGACGTGCAGTCGCACCTCCGAATCGCGGAGAAACCCATATGCTCGGACCTCATCCCCATGGGCAAGGCCGACCTCATCCTCTCGGGCGAGCCCATGGAGAGCCTCCGCTACCTCCCCTACCTCGCGCCCAAGGGCTACATCGTCACCAGCATCGCGCCCATCGTCAACATACCCGACTACCCCGACCTCGACCAGGTGCTGGCGCGCATCAAGGAGTACCCGCGCCACGTCCTGGTCGATGCCGAGCAGATCGCCAAGGACTGCGGCTCGGCCCGCTCGGCCAACGTCGTGATGCTCGGGGCGGCCTCCCCCCTGCTCATCATCGACTTCCAGTCGCTCGAGAACGGCATCGTGGCCCTCTTCGAGCGCAAGGGGCAGGACGTGGTCGACGCCAACCTCAAGGCCCTCCGCGCCGGGCGCGAGCTGGTCAAGGACATGAAGTTCGACTAGGGGGAGCACCACCCCACGAACGTATGCGTATCATCCTCACTGGTACGGGCATCTCGCAGGGCATCCCAGTGATAGGATGCCCCTGCGAGGCCTGTCGCTCCACCGACCCCCTCGACAAGCGGCTCCGCACCGCGGCCCTGGTCCAGGAGGGCGATACCAACGTGGCCATAGACATCGGGCCGGACTTCCGCCAGCAGATGATGCGGGCGGAGGTCACGGCCCTCCACGCCGTCGTCATCACCCATGAGCACTCCGACCACGTGGCCGGGCTTGACGACGTACGCCCCTTCAACTTCACCATGCGCTGCGAGATGCCCCTCTACGCCGAGCCCCGCGTCCTCAAGGCGCTGGCCCAGCGCTTCCCCTACGCCTTCGCCCCCCCCGAGCAGCGCTACCCCGGGGCGGCCGCCTTCGACGTGCGCCCCATCCAGCGGCTACTCCAACCCCTGGACGTGGCCGGCCTCCCCTTCCTCCCCTTCCGCGTGATGCACGGCCGCCTGCCCATCACGGGCTACAGGGTGCGGGACTTCGCCTACATCACCGATTGCAGCGCCCTCCCGGAGGAGAGCCTCGCGGCGCTCCGTGGCCTGGAGGTGCTGGTCCTCAACACGCTGCGCTACCGGCCACACCCCATGCACCTGACGCTGGCCGAGTCGCTGGCCATCGTGGAGCGGCTCCAGCCCCGGCGGGCCTTCTTCACGCACGTATCGCACGAGCTGGGCCCGCACCGCAACGTCCGGGACCTGCCGCCCAACGTGCGGATAGCCTACGACGGGATGGTCATCGACCTCTAGGTCCCCTCCCATACCCCTCCCACACCCCTCTCGTGGGGCGGGGCATCCTCCTTCCGGATTTGCTTTGCGCTTCCCGCCTAGAACACCGGGCTGAAGAGGCGCGCTATGGCCTCTAGGCCCCGCCGCGCCAGGGGGCGTTGCCGCCACTCCGCGAGGTCGAGGTCGTGGCTCTTGCGCGTATTGCCGATGAACTCCAGCTCGAGCCGCCGGGTGATGTCCCTGTCGTAGAGCAGGGCCAGCACCTCGTAGTTCTCCTCGAAGGAGCGTATGTCCATGTTGGCCGAGCCGACGATGGCCAGCTCCCCGTCCACAATCAGGGTCTTGGAGTGGTTGAAGCCGCCGGTGTAGAGGTAGACCCTTATGCCGCTCTCGAGCAGGTCCTCTATGTAGGAGTGGATGGCCCAGAGCACCAGCTTGGCATCGCCCCTCCGGGGGAGTATGATGCGCACGTCGACCCCGCTGAGGGCGGTGGTGCGCAGGGCCATCAGGAGGCTGTCGCTGGGGATGAAGTAGGGGGTGCAGATGTAGATGTAGCGCTTGGCCCGGGCGATGGCCGTGATGAAGGCGTGCAGGGGGGTGCTGTAGGGGTCCTCGGGCGCGCTGGTGATGATTTGGACCGGGGTATTGCCCCCCTCCACCGGGATGGGGCAGTAGTCCGGGCTGGGGGCCTCGCCGCTCACGTAGGCCCAGTCGCGGAGGAATATGCGGTGCAGGGCGTGGGCCGCGGGGCCCTTGATGCGCAGCTGCGTGTCGACCCACTGCCCGATGGAGGAGCCCGTGATGTAGCGCTGGGCGATGTTCATCCCCCCCATGTAGGCCATGGTGCCGTCGATGACCACGATTTTCCGGTGGTTGCGGTTGTTGATGCGGTTGCCCAGCAGGGGGAATATCACCCGCTCGAAGGGGTATATCCTCACCCCGCCCTCCTGCAGGCGGGCGAGCAGGGACTTGGACAGGCCCCAGCTGCCCACGGCATCGTAGATGATGCGGACATCGACCCCCTGCCCGGCCCGCTCGATGAGCTCGGCGGCGATGCGCTGGCCGAGGGCATCGTCGGTGAAGGTGTAGTACTCCATGTGGATGAAGTCCTGGGCGTGGCGGATGTCCTCGAGCAGGGAGGCGAAGGCGACCTCCCCCTCGTGGTAGAGCTCCACCCCGTTGCTCCCGAGCACGGGGGCCTCCCCCTGGTGGTCGAGCAGGGTGGCGATGTAGGCGTGCGTCTCGAGCACATCGTGCTGGGGGGGGATTTCCGAGAGGGGGATGGTGGCTGTCCCGAAGCGGTCCTCCACCTCGCGGCGGCTGTCGGGGTAGCGGCGGGCTGTGAGCCGCCGGCGGAGGTTCTGCCCCAGGAAGATGTAGAAGACCAGGCCCATGATGGGGAGCAGGATCAGGACCCAGACCCACAGGAGCGTCTTGGTGGGGTTGCGCCGGTCCAGGATGACCATCAGCACGCTCGCGGCGATGGTCAGGCAGTAGAGCAGGGCGAGGATCCGGAGGATGAGCCCGAGCTCGTAGCCATCGACCCATTGGGTGAGTAGCAGCTGTAGCATGGTTGGGGAGAGGTGCTTAGGTTGGCCAGGCGGGGGCTCGGCCTAGAGCACTGCGTCTATGATCCGCTGCGGTGTCCGGATGGGGCGGCGCGTGGCACCATCCACAAAGGCCAGGGTGGTCGTCCCCCAGACAATCAGCTCGTCGTCCTGCGCCCGGGTGATCCGGTAGCCCCAGACGACGCTCGCGCCCCGTAGCTCGAGGATGCCGCTGGTGACATTGAGCACGTCATCGTAGTGCGCCGGGGTGTGGTACTTGATTTGCAGGTCGACCACCGGCAGCATGATGTCCTCCTCCTCCATCCGCCCGTAGGTGAAGCCGAGGTGGCGCATGGTCTCGTTGCGGCCCACCTCGAAGAAGAGCGGGTAGTTGCCGTAGTAGACGTAGCCCATGGCGTCGGTCTCGCCGTAGCGGACGCGGACCTGCGTGGTGAAGGCCCCCCGCAGCACGGAGGTGTCGCCCTTGAAGTCTAGCTGTTTGCCCATGGTGACCAGAAGTGATTAGCATGAATTCCTGCGGCCAAAGGTAGTGAAAATTTTGGCACATACACCCCGCCCCCGCCATGCCCGGCCCCCGCCGCGGGGCCCTTTTCGCGGCGCATTTGGTATTGTATGCCAATAGGTATATATTTGCGCAGTGCCATTCGACCGGCATGCTGTAGTATAAGAACTCGTAATGGTGGATAATACGTCAATGCGCTCCCCGGCTCTCCAGCTCGAGGGCACGGCTAGCACCCCCACGGTGGATTTCGATAGCCAGACCGGATGCCTGCATCTGCGCGGCGTGTCCATGCCCGAGAACGTGCTGGTCTTCTACCGGCCCATCCTGCAGTGGATTCGCGACTACTCCCGCCACCCCGCGGAGGCAACCTGCATGCGCTTCGACCTCCTCTACTTCAACACGGCCTCCTCGAAGCTCCTGCTGGAGCTCTTCTCCATCCTGGAGGACATGCACGAGGCCGGGCGCCGCGTGGAGGTCGAGTGGCTCTACCGCGAGGAGGACCTCGACATGGAGGAGGCCGGCGAGGACTTCTCCAACCTGCTCCAGCTGCCCTTCCGCATGGTGAGGAAGCCGAACGACTAGCCCCTCGGCGTGCCCCCGCCCGCCACATTGCCCAACAGTAATACCGACAGCACAATGAACTATACCAATCGGCGGAGCATCCGCAGCTACCGCAAGGACCCCATCGACGAGCAGCACCTCTCGGCCATCCTGCGTGGGGCCCTGCGGGCATCCAACACCGGGAACATGCAGACCTGGAGCGTGGTCGTGACGCGCGACCCGGCCAAGAAGGCCGCCCTGGCACCCTGCCACTTCGGTCAGCCCATGGTGGAGGCCGCGCCGGTGGTGCTGACCTTCTGCCTGGACTACAACCGGCTGGAGAAGTGGTGCCAGGCCTCGGGCGCGCAGGGCGTGCACTACGACAGCCTCATGGCGGTCTATGTCGCCACCATCGACACCATCATCGCCGCGCAGAACGCCGCGGTGGCCGCCGAGGACCTCGGCCTGGGCATCTGCTTCCTGGGCACGGCCGTCTACAACATGCAGGGGATTATCGACATCCTCAAGCTCCCCCGGGGGGTGGTCCCCGTGACGACCATCACGATGGGCTGGCCCGACCAGCTCCCGCCCCTGACCGAGCGTCTGCCCCTCGAGGCCCTCGTGCATCAGGAGGAGTACTGCGAGCGCAGCCCCGAGGAGGTGCGGGCCCTCTACCGCGACATTGAGGCCAACCCGGCCAATCAGGCCTTCGTGCGGGAGAACAGCAAGGAGGCCCTGGCCCAGGTGTTCTGCGAGGTGCGCTACAGCCCGGAGTCGTACCGCCAGTTCTCGGCCAAAATGCTTGAGGCGCTGCGTGCACAGGGCTTCGCGGTCTAGGCCCTACCGCCTACTCCTATACCTTATCTGCTTCCTGGGAGTCGTCCCCTCGGCATGGGGGGGCGACTCCCTTCGCTTCGTGGGCGGGCTGCCCAGCGACTACCGTACGGACTGCGTGTACCCCCTCCCGCTCGATACGCTGCGCCTGCGGCGAGGCCTCTCGCACTGCCTCGACCGGCTACGGGCGGCGGGCTACCTCGAGGCCAGCCTGGATGGGGTGCTGCTGACCACCGACAGCACGGGGCGGCAGGCCGTATCGGGCGAGGTATCGCTGCATCTCGGGCCGCGCTACTACCTCTCGGGCGGCGACGACCGGGCCTACACCCCCGAGACGCTCCGCGCGGAGCTGGAGGGGCTCGCGCGGCGCGATAGCCTCGGCGCGTCGCAGCGCCTGGAGTACCACCAGCGGGTGGTGGCCCCGGGGCGCGTGGGCCTCTGGGTGGCGGGCGCGGAGCCGCTGAGAATGCCCCTTGCGGGTCTTGTGCAGGAGGGGGGAGAGGTGCTCCGCCCGGGCGTGCTGCTCCGTCTGGCGGGCTTGCGGCTGGGCGACAGCCTGACGGCGGAGGGGATGCATGCGGCGGCCGCCAGCCTAGGGCGTTTCCCCTACCTGCTCGTGGCCAGGCCATCGGCCGTGGATAATCGTGCCGAGGGGGCCACGCTGCATCTCTACCTGGAGAGGCGGGCGGCCAGCCATGCCGAGGGGGTGCTGGCCCTCGCACCCCGGCAGGGGCGGGGGGGGACGGACTGGGCCATCGATGGGGACGTACGTCTGCTCAACCTGCTGCGCTTCGGGGAGAGCTTCCGCTTCACCTTCCGGGGGCGGGAGGGGGGCGACCGCCACCTGCATATGTCCACTGACTGGCCCGTGGTTCTGTCCAGCCGCTGGGGCGTGGGGGCGAGCTTCCGCCTGAAGAGCCAGCGGGGCTACGGGCGCAGCTACAGCGCGATGGGCTACACCGCCTACCTGGTGGATGTGCGCCAGCGTGTGGGGCTGGAGCTGGCCCATGGCCAGTCGGCCGACGAGCAGACCCTGAGCGTGGAGAGCACCAGCCTGGGGCTGAGGTATAATTACACCAGCCGTCGCTACCATGGCGCGTGGTCGAGGGGTAGGGAGGGGATGCTGCGGGTCTCCATCGCCCGCCGTAGGGCCTCGGACGGGGCGCGCGGCACGCTCCTGGCCTACGAAGGGGAGCTGCGCCCCAGCTGGACCATCGGCCGGCGGTGGTACCTCGATGCCAGCGTGCTGGGCCGGGGGCTCTTCCCCTTTGGGGCTGTGCCGCTCCTGGGGATAGAGCAGCTGACGCTCGGGGGGCGCGACGGGCTGTGGGGCTACCACGACGGTGCGCTCCGCACGCGGGTCTACGGGTTGGTGGGGGCTGAGCCCGGTCTGCAGGCGGGTCGTTGGTTGCGCCTTGGGCTTATCGCCTCCGTGGGGGCGGTGCATGCCTCGGGGGGGGGCTTTGTGGCCATGGGTGGGGGGCTGTCCGCCACGGCCAGGACCGACCGTGGGCATCTGGCCCTGCGCGTAGCCCGGGGCTGGGACACCCGTCCGTCGGCCAGTCCCTCGAGCCTCATGCTGCACCTCGAGCTGCGCCTGCTCTTCTAGCGCGCAGCATTTGGATTTCTCAGGGAGAAAGGCGAATATTGCAATACGATGCGAGCTCGTTGTACGTAAAGGATTAAGGCTATGAGCATGGAGGAAGGCTTCGGCATGCCGATGCCCCCGCGGACCGACCCGGCGCTGGGTATCCAGTGGGTGAGGGTGGAGGGTGGCCGGTTCCTGATGGGCAGCCCGGCCGATGAGGAGGGGCGGGGAGATGATGAGTGGCAGCACGAGGTGAAGCTCTCGGGCTTCTGGATGAGCGCGACGGTGGTGACCAACGCGCAGTACAATGCCTTCCTGAAGGCGATGGAGGCCAAGGGGGGCGGGGTGTGGAAGAGGGTGGGGAGGAGCGGTTCGGCTTACAATTTGAACACAAACTCCGGGTACTTCTATGAGGGAGCGCAGCCGGTGGTGGGCGTTACTTGGGACGATGCCATGGCCTTCTGCGAGTGGGTGGGGAATGGCGTGACCCTGCCAACGGAGGCGCAGTGGGAGTACGCTTGCCGCGCGGGGAGCAAAGCGGCATATGGCATGGGTGCGGACGGGGTCCAGGTAAATGGTTTCAATTTGGGAGATTATGCCTGGTATGATAAAAACGCGGGTCGCAGGACGCATGCGGTGGGTAAGAAAAGGGCCAATGCTTTCGGTCTATACGATATGCACGGGAATGTGTGGGAGTGGTGCTCGGACTGGTATGCGCGCTACGAGGACAGCCCGAAGAGGAACCCCCTTGGCCCGATGGATGGCACTGACCGTGTGGTTCGTGGTGGTAGCTGGGGCGATGGGCCACGCGTCTGTCGCTGCGCAAGTCGGGGTCGCATGGACCCTATGGATAGGGTCATTTTCTTGGGTTTCCGCCTGGTCGCTCCGCTCGAGCCCTAGTTCTGCAATGGCAAATTGCGGAATATTCGAATGTGCAGTATTCGAATATATTCCTATCTTTCGCATTGTGTAGCGGTGTTGCTACGCGTAAAAACAATTCTTATGATGAAGCGAATGCTAATTCCTGCTTTGATGCTGTCACTCGGGCTGGTATTGTTGTACGGTTGTGGTGGTGGGGGGAGTGCTAGTAGCGCAGTTTCTTCAAATTTACAGCCCCCGCAGACTGACCCGACGCTGGGCATCCAGTGGGTGAGGGTGGAGGGCGGCCGGTTCCTGATGGGTAGCCCGGACGAGGAGAAGGGGCCCTATGACGATCAGAGTCCGCAGTGCGAGGTGGAGGTTTCCGGCTTTCTGATGAGCGCGACGGAGGTGACCAACGCGCAGTACAATATGTTCCTAGAGGCGATGGAGGCCAGGGGGGGCGAGGTGTGGGAGAGGGTGAAGTGGAGCGGCGCGAGTAACCCCGGGTTGCAATCGAAGTTCAAGGGGGATAGGCAGCCGGTGGTGTGCGTTTCATGGGATGATGCCATGGCCTTCTGCGAGTGGGTGGGGAATGGTGTGACCCTGCCGACGGAGGCGCAGTGGGAGTACGCCTGCCGCGCGGGGAGCACTGGTCGTTTCTGCTTCGGCGAGGACGAGGCGCAGCTGGGCGACTACGCCTGGTATAATGAGAATGCGGGTGATGCGACGCACGTAGTGGCAGGGAAGAAGGCCAATGCGTGGGGTTTATACGATATGCACGGGAATGTGTGGGAGTGGTGCTCGGACTGGTACGATGCCCATACGGCCGAGCCGGTGAAGGACCCCACTGGTCCGACGGATGGTTTCACCCACGTGCTTCGGGGTGGTAGCTGGAGCGATATCGAGGTCAGCTATTGTCGCTCCGCGTTTCGGGCTGGGGCCGCTAGCTCTAGAACTGGTAGCTTGGGCTTCCGCTTGGTCGCCCCGCTCGAGCCCTAGTCCCCTGGCGGCGGATGCTGGGTCTGCCGCAAGTACCTTCGAAACGCCTAATCATTGAACAAAAGCCCTCTTCGCGACCTTTACTAGAGTGGTGGAATATTCGCATATGGACAACTGAATGGGTACGCAGCAAGAGCGGGTATTGTGTTTGGATATGATAGACCCCCTGAGCCTCTACGGGGTCAACAATGCGAAGTACCACCTGCTAGCCTCCCACTTCTCGGGCCTCAAGCTGGTGGCCCGGGGCGCGGAGATTAGGGCCAGCGGCCAGCCGGAGCAGCTCGACGAGCTGGAGGGCTTCATCGCCCGCTGCGAGGACTACTTCCGCCGGCATGGCGACCTACCCCAGGAGCGGATGCGCGAGCTGCTCAGCGGCGATATGCAACCCAGCTACATCCCAGAGCCAGAGGGGGAGGCGGTGCTCCTCTACGGCGCGAAGGGTCGCCCTATCGGCCCCCGCACCCCGAGCCAGCTACGCCTGGTGGAGGCCGTGGCGACCAGCGACCTGCTCTTCGCGCTCGGACCCGCCGGCACGGGCAAGACCTACATGGCCATCGCCCTCGCGGTGCGCGCGCTCAAGCGGCGGGAGCTGCGTCGGATAGTGCTCACCCGCCCGGCCGTGGAGGCGGGCGAACGCCTCGGCTTCCTGCCCGGCGACCTGAAGGAGAAGCTCGACCCCTACCTCCAGCCCCTCTACGACGGCCTACGCGACATGCTCCCCCAGCCGGTGCTCAAGGGGAAGCTCGAGGACGGCACCATCCAGATAGCCCCCCTGGCCTACATGCGCGGCCGCACCCTCGACGACGCCTTCGTCATACTCGACGAGGCGCAGAACGCCACCCTCGGCCAGATGAAGATGTTCCTCACCCGCATGGGGCGCAACGCGAAGTTCGTGGTCACCGGCGATGCCAGCCAGGTGGACCTCCCCAGCCCGAGCCAGTCTGGCCTGGGGCATGCGGTCGACCTGGTGCGTGGCCTGCAGGGCGTGTCCGTCGTGGAGTTCGGGATGCGCGACATCGTCCGCCACCGGCTCGTGAGCGAGATAGTGAGAGCCTTCGACCAGGAGGGCAGAACCGAATAGTAACCAGATACCGTAACGATGCAGCAAGCAGTTCTAAAGACCGATTTTCAGTTCACGGGCCAGCAGTCCGTATACCACGGCAAGGTCCGCGATGTGTACACCCTCAAGGGCGACCTCCTGGCGATGGTGGTGAGCGACCGCCTCAGCGCGTTCGACGTGGTGATGCCCTGGGGGATACCCGGCAAGGGGCAGGTGCTCAACATGATAGCCGCCGTCTTCCTGGATGCCACCCGCGACATCCTCCCCAACTGGAAGCTGGCCGTGCCCGACCCGATGGTCACCGTGGGCTACCGCTGCGAGACCTACCCCGTGGAGATGGTCGTGCGGGGCTACCTCAGCGGGCACGCCTGGCGCGAGTACAAGGCCGGAAGGCGCGAGCTCTGCGGCGTGGCGCTCCCCGAGGGCCTGCGGGAGAACGAGCAGCTCCCCACCCCCATCATCACCCCCACCACCAAGGCCGCCGAGGGGCACGACGAGGACATCAGCCGCGGGGAGATTATCGCCCGGGGCATCGTGAGCGAGGCGGAGTACGTGCAGCTCGAGGAGTACGCCCTGGCCCTCTTCGCCCGCGGCACGGAGATGGCGGCTCGGCAGGGCCTCATCCTCGTGGACACGAAGTACGAGTTCGGCCGCCGCCAGGGGCAGATTATGCTCATCGACGAGATCCACACCCCCGACAGCTCCCGCTACTTCTACTCCGAGGGCTACCACGAGCGGCTCGAGAAGGGCCAGGCCCAGCGCCAGCTCTCGAAGGAGTTCGTGCGGCAGTGGCTCATGGAGAGCGGCTTCAGCGGGCAGGAGGGGCAGCAGATTCCGGCCCTCACCCCCGAGCGCCAGCGGGAGATCACCAGTCGCTACGTGGAGCTCTACGAGCAGATTACCGGCGGGACCTTCGAGGTGGCCCTCGGGGGCGACCCCCTGGCCCGCATCGAGCGCAACGTGGAGGGCTGGATTCATGAGCGGGGGGAGTAGGCGGGGCGGCTCGCGTTTGCATATCTGGAGACTTATCCCTACCTTCGCGGCATGATTGAATGGGGTTTGACATGTACGCGCCCCGGTATCTTTTCGCCGGGAGTCAGCTGCAGAACCCCTTTTTTTTTGTTCTCATGGCCCGGTCGGGTAGCCTTACACCCTGGGTCATCCCCCATTGACCACTTCGTAAAGCCCCCTAGCCCCGCTGCTCGTAGCGCTGCTAGGGGCTTTTTCATGCGTGGAGGTTTGGCCTGATGGCGGCGCTGGACTACCGTACGATAGCGGCCCCCTGCGAGGGGCTGTACAAGGACCGGGGCTCGCGCTTCCTGGCCTACGCGCTGCCCGCGGCCTCGGTTGAGGTGGCCATGGCGGAGGTGGCCCGCCTGCGGGCGCAGCACCACGCGGCCCGCCACTGCTGCTACGCGTACGTCCTGGGCGCGGAGGGGGATGACTCCCGGGCCAACGATGATGGCGAGCCCAGCGGCTCGGCCGGTCGGCCCATACTCGGCGTGTTGCTCTCGCGGGAGCTGCGGGATGTGCTGGTGGTCGTCATCCGCTACTTCGGCGGCATCAAGCTGGGCGTGCCGGGCCTGATTGCGGCCTACCGCGGCGCGACCGAGGATGCGCTGGACCAGGCGGAGGTGGTGGTTCGGACGGTGGAGCGCCACTACGCCCTGCGCTTCGACTACGGGGTGCAGCACGAGGTGATGGAGGTGCTCAAGCGGGTGGAGGCCCGGGTGGAGGGACAGGACTACGGCGCGGACTGCCGGATGCGGGTGGCCTGGTCCCTGGCCATGGATGATGAGGCCTGCCAGCGGCTCGAGAAGATTTGTGGAATTGTGGCCGTGGAGTAGCCCCGATGGGTGGCTCGCCGGTCGTTTTGTGTGTGAATACGGAGTGTACAAACGAAAGGTAGATTTATGAAAGGGAAAAGCTTAGTTTCGATTAATGACCTCACCAAAGAGCAGCTCGTTGGCATACTGGACGTCGCGGAGGAGTTCGAGCGCAACCCCCGTCAGCCCCTGCTGGAGGGGCACGTGGTGGCGACGCTCTTCTTCGAGCCCTCCACGCGAACGCGCCTGAGCTTCGAGAGCGCGGTGAACCAGCTCCGCGGGCGGGTGATAGGCTTTTCCGATGCGTCCTCGTCCAGCACCTCGAAGGGCGAGTCGCTCAACGACACGATACTGACGGTGTCCAACTACGTGGACCTGATCGTCATGCGGCACCCCATCGAGGGGGCGGCCCGGCTGGCCAGCGAGGTGGCCCCCGTGCCGATAGTCAACGCGGGCGACGGGGCCAACCAGCACCCCTCGCAGACCATCCTCGACCTCTACAGCATCCGCAAGACGCAGGGCACGCTCGACGGCATCACCATCTGCATGGTCGGCGACCTGCGCTACGGCCGCACGGTGCATTCGCTGCTGCAGGCCCTCTCGCACTGGAACACCAAGTTCGTGTTCATCGCCCCGCCCGAGCTGCGCATGCCCGAGGAGTACCTCCGCCTGCTCGACCAGAAGGGTCTGCACTACGAGGAGCACAGCACCCTGGAGGACCACATCGCCGAGGTGGACATCCTCTACATGACCCGCGTGCAGCAGGAGCGCTTCTCCGACCCGCTGGAGTACGAGCGCGTCAAGAACGTCTACATCCTCCGGGCCAGCATGCTCGAGGGGGCCAAGCCCAACATGCGGGTGCTGCACCCCCTGCCCCGCGTCAACGAGATCGCCATGGACGTGGACAGCACCCCCTACGCCTACTACTTCCAGCAGGCCCGCAACGGGGTGTACGCCCGCCAGGCCATCATATCCACCATACTGGGCAAGCGGGAAATCAGGTAGCCAAATCATCACAGCAAGGAAACACAAGGAATGGAAGCGACAAGGAAAGAGCTAATCGTCAGCGCGATAGAGAACGGCACGGTGATAGACCACATCCCGGCCGACAAGGTATTCAAGGTCATTGACATCCTGGGCCTGCAGGGGATGGGCAGCCAGATGACCATCGGCGTCAACCTCGACAGCCGGACCATGGGCAAGAAGGGCATCATCAAGATTGCCGACAAGTTCTTCGAGCCAGAGGAGGTCGACCGCATCGCCCTGGTGGCCCCCCACGCCAAGCTCAACATCATACGGGGCTACCGCGTGGAGCACAAGGAGCAGGTCGAGGTCCCGGCCCAAATCGTGGGCATCGTCAAGTGCATCAACCCCAAGTGCATCACCAACGTGCAGGACGTGACCCCCAAGTTCGTGGTGGAGAGCACCAGCCCCATGCGCCTACGCTGCGCGTACTGCGACAAGGTGTCGGGGCAGGAGCAGATTTTGGAGTCAATCTAGCGATGAGCCAGCCGCAGGAACCGACTTCGCCCCCGGCCGGGCAGCCCGACGGCGCGAAGGCCACCGAGCTGTCCGCCCTCGGGGAGTTCGGCCTCATCGACCGCCTGACCCGCGACTTCCCGCCCCTGCACCCGGAGACCCGGGTGGGCATAGGCGACGACTGCGCCGTGCTCGCCCCCCCGGCGGGCCAGGAGACCGTGGTCACGACCGACCTCCTGCTGGAGGGCGTGCACTTCGACCTGACCTACTTCCCGCTCATGCACCTGGGCTACAAGGCCGTCATCGTGAACCTGAGCGACGTGTACGCCATGAACGCCCAGCCCCGGCAGATCACCGTCTCGCTGGGCATCTCCAAGCGCTTCAGCGCGGAGCAGCTCGACGAGCTCTACGCCGGCATCCTCCAGGCCTGCCGCGAGTACGAGGTCGACCTGGTGGGGGGCGACACCTCCGCCAGCCTCACGGGCCTGTGCATTTCCATCACGGCCATAGGCTACGCCCCCCGGGAGAAGCTGGTGTACCGGGGCGGGGCCAAGCCCAATGAGCTCATCTGCGTGACGGGCAACCTGGGCGCAGCCTACGTGGGCCTCCTCCTGCTCGAGCGCGAGAAGCGCGTGATGCTGGCCAACCCCGAGGGGAAGCCCCAGCTCGACGGCTACCGCTACGTGCTGGGCCGCATGCTCCGCCCCGAGGCCCGGCGCGACGCGGTGGAGCACCTCCAGGTCGCGGGCATAGTCCCCACGGCCATGATGGACGTGAGCGACGGGCTCAGCAGCGAGCTGCTCCACCTGACCAAGGCCTCCGGGGTGGGCTGCCGGGTCTACCCCGAGCGTATCCCCATCGACCGGGAGACTATGCGCGTGTGCGACGAGATGGGCATGGACCCCATCCTCGCGGCGATGAACGGGGGCGAGGACTACGAGCTGCTGTTCACCGTGCCGATGGAGCTGCAGGAGCGGGTCGATGAGCTGGGCGTGTCCATCATCGGCTACACGACCGAGGCCGAGGGACAGGCCCTCATGGTGACGGCCAGCGGCCAGGAGATACCAATAGTGGCCCAGGGCTGGAACGCCTTCCGCGAGGGGGAGGCCTAGCCTTTTGGGCAACTTTTGCACCGGCATTTGCATTCTATGGGGAAAAAATGCTACCTTCGCGCCGGTAAAAAGGTAGGAAGCAGAAATCCAGAAGGAGAAGTACAATGAAAAAGGGGATTCATCCGGAGAATTATCGCCTGGTAGCGTTCAAGGATATGTCCAACGACAAGGTCTTCCTGACCAAGTCGACCGTGAGCACGAGGGAGACCATCGAGATTGATGGGGTGGAGTATCCGCTCTTCAAGCTCGAGATCTCCAGCGCGTCGCACCCGTTTTACACCGGTAAGATGAAGCTCGTGGATACGGCCGGCCGCGTGGACAAGTTCATGAGCCGCTACAAGAAGCACATGGACAAGCAGCAGAAGAGCTAGGGGAAGCGACCCCTCTCTGCTCTCGGCCTCCCGCGGGGGGGCCTGTGGGGCTTGCGTTATGCCCATCTAGGCTACAGTGGATGTGTCTGGATGGGCTTTTTGTTGACTAAAAACTGATGGCTATGCGATGCACTCAACCCGAGCACCCGCCCTGTGGCCCCGTGGTGCTGAACGACTGGGGCATGCGTGAGGTGCTCTTCCCGCTCACCTACCTGCGCCCCGTGGGCGACCTACGCTTCGGCATCCTGCCGCAGGCGGAGAGCTGGGCCCTGGCCCTCGGCGCGGAGGCCACCTACTACCAGACGGACCAGGAGCTACGCCCCATCTTCAGACCCCTTCCCGGCCCGGGCAACACGCATCCGCTGCAGCTCAACGCCTCGGTGCTGCCGACCCTCGAGCTGGTGGAGGCAGTCCGCTCGCTGGGCATCGGCCAGGCGCTGCGCAGTGGTGAAGTCCTGCTGGCGGCCCGCTGCGATGCGCCTCTGGAAGACCCCTCCCGGGCGGACTCCCTCGAGCGGGTGGACTTCGGGGGCGAGGTGCTCCGCGTCGAGGCGCCGTGGGACATATTCAAGCTGGCGGGGCGGGCCATGGAGCTGGATTTCGCCCGCCTGACCGCTGGGCGTGCCTCCCAGCCCCTCAGCCCGACCGTCAATGTGCTCGGCACGCACCGCATCTTCCTCGAGCCGGGGGCCCGGGCGGAGTGCTGCACGCTCAACGCCACGGAGGGGCCGATATACCTCGGCCGGGATAGCGAGGTGATGGAGGGCTCGCTGGTGCGTGGGCCCTTTGCCCTCGGGGAGCACTCCGTGCTGCGGATGGGCGCGAGGGTCTACGGCCCGACGATAATCGGCCCGGAGTGCAGGGTCGGTGGCGAGGTCAGCAACGTGGTCTTCCAGGGCTACGCCAACAAGGCGCACGAGGGCTTCATCGGCAACGCGGTGATAGGCCAGTGGTGCAACCTCGGGGCGGACACCAACTGCTCCAACCTCAAGAACGACTACGGCCGGGTGAGGGTCTGGAGCGTGGCGCAGGGGCGCTTCGTCCAGACGGGGGAGCAGTTCTGCGGCCTGATCATGGGCGACCACAGCAAGAGCGGCATCAACACCATGTTCAATACCGGGACCGTCGTGGGCATGTTCTGCAACGTGTTCGGCGATGGTTTTCCCCGCACGTGGGTCCCCAGCTTCTCGTGGGGCGGGGCGGCTGGTTTCTCGGAGCACGCGCTGCCCAAGGCCCTCGCGACGGCCCGCCTGGTCATGGCGCGCCGCGGGCGGGAGCTCTCGGCGGCGGAGGAGGCGCTCATCGGCCATCTGCACGGGCGTTTTGCCGACAGGCCGGGGGCTTTCTAGCGCGCCCCCTCCGGCGGATGGGCGGTTCCGCATCGTAAACAATGCATGGGTGGATACGTTTGTCAAGCGTGTGGCGGCGGGCCTTTGGGCGGATGCCCGGTGGTCGTCGCCGCATCCTAGAGGAGAATTATTTTATGGCACAGGAAGAGAAGAAGTTCGCCGTGGAGGCTACAGTGTATCTGGCTGAGGACGGCGATGGGGGTGAGCGCTTTGTTCCCTTCATGTCGGGCTTCGAGCTGGGGAAGCACCAGGTCGAGACGCCCGAGCAGCTGCCGCTGGTGGAGCTGCGGAACAACGTGTTTTTCCCGCAGACGGTCACGCCCATCAGCATAGGGCGGAGCCGGACGCGCCGCCTGGTGAAGGAGCTGCACGAGGAGAAGAGCCTGGTGGCCATAGTGGCCCAGCGCGACCCGAAGGAGGACATCCCGGGGGTGGATGGGCTCTACGATGTGGGGACCCTGGCGGTGGTCCATCGGGTCATAGAGATGCCCGACGGCAACATCACCCTGCTGGTGGAGGGGGTACGCCGCCTCGCGGTGCGGGAGGTGGTGCAGGTGGAGCCCTTCTTCGTGGCCCGCTGCGAGGACCTGCCGGAGCTGGAGCTCAGCGAGACCATGGACAGCGAGATGGAGCGCGTCGCCAAGCTGCACCTCCTGGCCGAGGAGGCCGCGCGCTACTTCGGCGAGACCTTCCCGGCCATCGTGGCCCCGGTGCAGAGCCTCTCGCGGATGCAGAACCCGACCATGCTGATGAACTTCATCGCCATGCAGCTGAGCATCGGCACCCGCGACAAGCAGGAGCTCCTGGCCAAGCCCAGCCTCGAGGCGCGCGTTGTCGCCCTGCTGCAGATCATCAGCATGGAGATGATGGCCATGGAGCTGCGCGAGGAGATACAGCAGCGCACCAAGACGGAGATGGAGCAGCAGCAGCGGGAGTTCATCCTCCAGCAGCAGATACGCACCATCCAGGATGAGCTGGGCGAGGGCGATGAGGACGACTACGAGAAGTTCGAGGCCGCCGGCAAGAAGCTCAAGCTGGCCAAGCCGGTGCGCGAGGCCTTCAACCGCGAGCTGCAGCGCCTGCGCAAGCTCAACCCCATGGCGCCGGACTACTCGATACAGACGGCCTACCTCCAGCTCTTCACCGAGCTGCCCTGGGGCAAGTTCTCCAAGGACAACTACGACCTGCAGCGCGCCAAGACCATCCTCGACGAGGACCACTTCGGCCTGGAGAAGGTCAAGGACCGCATCCTCGAGTTCCTGGCCGTGCTCAAGCTCAAGAACAACCTCAAGTCCCCCATCCTCTGCCTGTACGGCCCTCCCGGGGTGGGGAAGACGAGCCTGGGCAAGTCCATCGCCCGCGCCCTGGGCCGGAAGTACGCCCGCATATCGCTGGGCGGGGTGCACGACGAGAGCGAGATACGGGGCCACAGGCGCACCTACATCGGCGCGATGCCCGGGCGCATAGTCCAGAACCTGCGGAAGGTCAAGAGCAGCAACCCCGTCTTCATCCTCGACGAGGTCGACAAGCTGACCAGCAGCCCGATGGGCGACCCGGCCAGCGCCCTGCTCGAGGTGCTGGACCCGGAGCAGAACACCACCTTCCACGACAACTACCTGGAGGTGGAGTACGACCTCTCGCGCGTGCTCTTCATCACCACGGCCAACGACGTGTCCGCCATCCCGGCGGCCCTCCGCGACCGCATGGAGATGATCGAGATGACGGGCTACCTGATGGAGGAGAAGGTGGCCATAGCCCGCGACCACCTCATCCCCAAGCAGCTGGAGGAGCACGGCGTGAAGGCCGAGCAGTTCGCCGTGGGCGATGAGCTGCTCGAGCGGGTCATCACCGAGTACACCCGCGAGAGCGGGGTGCGGAAGCTCAACCAGGAGCTGGCCCGCATGGTGCGCCACCGGGCCCGCTTCATCGCGGGCGACGAGCCCTACGAGCCCCGCCTGACCCTCGAGGACCTGCGGGCCAGCCTGGGCACGCCCCGCTTCCTCAAGGAGGTGTACGACGGCTCCGCGGTGGTGGGCGTGTCCGTGGGCATGGCCTGGACCCAGGTCGGCGGGCAGATACTCTACGTGGAGTCCAGCCTCTCGCCCGGGGAGGGCAAGCTGACCATGACCGGCAGCCTGGGCAACGTGATGAAGGAGTCGACCACGATAGCCCTCCAGCTCATCAAGGCCCGCCAGGCCGAGCTCGGCATCGCGGCCGAGATGTTCAAGAGCCACGATGTGCACGTCCACGTACCTGAGGGGGCCATCCCCAAGGACGGGCCGAGCGCCGGGGTCACCATGCTCACCTCGCTGGTGTCGTCCTACACCGGGAGGCCCCCCCGCTCCGGCATCGCCATGACGGGCGAGATCACCCTCCGGGGCAAGGTGCTACCCGTCGGCGGCATCAAGGAGAAGATCCTGGCGGCCAAGCGGGCGAACCTGAGCCACATCGTGCTGCCGGCCGACAACCGCAAGGACATAGAGGAGATCAAGGAGATGTACATCAGGGGCCTGGAGTTCAGCTACGTGGAGGACGCCAAGCAGCTGCTGGGCATCGTCTTCTAGGCTAACCTTCTTCTAGATAGCCCCCCGTCCCCTCCGGGGAAAACGGATTATTCTTACCTTGCGACGCATTCTCCGGATGACCCCTGCGCCATCGGCCGGAGGTGCGGGGTAAATCGAGATGTATGGATAAGGAGAGCAGCGTTCGCATCACACGGGAGGAGATTCTGGCCCTCGGGCGGGAGACCATCCGGACGGAGGGGGAGGCCATCCTGGCCCTCCAGCGCTACCTGGGTGAGGACTTCCACCAGGCCGTGCTGACCCTCCTGCACATGGAGGGCCGGGCCATCATCACCGGCATCGGCAAGAGCGCCATCATCGCCCAGAAGATAGTGGCCACGCTCAACTCCACGGGCACGCCGTCGGTCTTCATGCACGCCGCGGATGCCATACACGGCGACCTGGGCATCGTCCAGCCCGGCGATGTCCTCATCTGCCTCTCCAAGAGCGGCACCACCCCCGAGATCAAGGTCCTGGTCCCCCTCCTCAAGATGATGGGCAACCCCCTCATCGCCATCGTCTCCAACACCGACAGCTACCTGGCCCAGCAGGCCAAGCTCGTCCTCCCGGCCACCGTCGAGCACGAGGCCTGCCCCAACAACCTGGCCCCCACCACCTCCACCAGCGCCCAGCTCGTCATCGGCGATGCCCTGGCCGTCACCCTCCTCAAGGCCCGGGGCTTCACCCCCTCCGACTTCGCCCGCTACCACCCCGGGGGCGCCCTCGGCAAGCGGCTCTACCTGCGCGTCGATGACATCCTCGACCACGAGACCCTCCCGGCCGTGGGCCCGGACGACAACCTCTCCCGCCTCATCGTCGAGATATCCAGCAAGCTCCTGGGCGCAACCGCCGTGCTCGGGCCAGCGGGCGAGCTGCTCGGCATCGTGACCGACGGCGACCTCCGCCGCATGCTCCAGCGCAAGCTCGACATCGAGACCACCCTCGCGCGCGACATCATGTCGACGCAGCCCCACACGATAGCGAGCGACGAGCTGGCCATCAACGCGTTCAACCGGATGGAGCGGCACAAGATCACCCAGCTTATCGTCCTGAACCAGGGTCGCTACGCCGGCATGCTCCACCTGCATGACCTCCTGCGGGAGGGCATAATAGGCTAGAATAAGTTCTGAAATTACTGTATGCGATTTGTACGTTTCCCCATATTCCTCTTCATCCTACTCTTCACCTTCCTCAGCGCCTCGGCCCAGTCGACCCGCGTGCGCGGCAAGATAGTCGATGCCGACACGGGCGAGCCCCTGGCCTTCATCGGGGTCACGGTCAAGGGGAAGCCCATCGGCACCATCACCGACGACCAGGGGATATACTTCCTGGAGACGCGGACCAGCTTCGACACCCTGGTCTTCAGCTACATCGGCTACCAGAGCCAGCAGCGCAGGGTGCAGCCCGGGAAGTTCCAGTACGTCAACATCAGCCTCAAGGCCGAGAACATCCAGGTGGAGGAGGTCGTGGTGCGGCGCGAGCGTAGCCCGGCCCTCCGCGTCCTCGACTCGGTCATCGCCCACAAGGCACGCAACGACCCCCGGGGCATCGACCGCTACCGATGCCGGGTCTACAACAAGCTCCAGGTCGACCTCAACAACATCGACTCCAGCACCTTCGACCTGGCCCCCTTCCGCTCCCTGGCCTTCCTGCGCCAGCAGCTCGACACCAACGCCGCAACGGGCAAGGTGTACCTCCCGGCCTTCATGTCCGAGGCCGTCTCCACCGACTACTACCAGCGCGACCCCCGGAAGGTCCGAGAGGTCATCGAGGCCTCACGCCTCTCCGGCGTGGAGAACGACGGCTTCGACCAGTTCATGGGCGGGCTCTACCAGGACATCAACCTCTACGACAACTTCATCAACATCTTCGACAAGGGCCTGGTGAGCCCCATCAACAGCAGCGGACCCCTGTACTACCGCTACTTCCTGGTCGACTCCTCAGTCCGCCACGGCGTCAAGCACTACCAGATATCCTTCAAGCCCCGCCGCCGGGGCGAGCCCACCTTCAAGGGCTACATCTGGGTCGACACCGTCCACTACGCCCTGGTCGAGGCCAAGATGGAGCTCACCGACGCCAACCTCAACTTCGTCAACTACCTGCTGCTCACCGAGGAGAGCGTGCTGGTGGACGACTCGGTCTACTTCCCCCGCCGCAAGCAGTTCTTCATGGATGTCACCGTGGATAGGTTCCTGGGCGACTACACCATGGGCCTCTTCGGCCGCAAGACCGTGCTCTACGACTCGGTGAAGCTCGGCGAGCCCATGCCCCGCGCCATCGCCCGCAACCCCAACGAGGTCATCCTCCGGAAGCAGATCGACACCGACGACTCCGCGGCCTGGAACAGGCTCCGCCCCGTGGAGCTCTCCCGCCAGGAGAAGCAGATATACCGCATGGTCGACACCGTCAAGAGCCTCCCCTTCTACACCGCCGCCCGAACGCTGGTGCGCACCTTCGCCCTGGGCTACATCCCCCTGAAGTACGTCGAGATCGGCCGGATATACAACTTCTACAGCCACAACCCCATAGAGGGGCACCGCGCCCTCTTCGGCCTACGAACCACCCGCGAGCTCTGGGAGCCCGTGCGCCTGAGCGGCTACGCGGCCTACGGGTTCAAGGACAGGGACTGGAAGTGGATGGGCCAGCTCGAGTGGGTGCAGAGCCGCTACCCCTGGCGGAAGTTCACCCTCCGGGCCAAGTACGACATGGTGACCCTCGGGGAGGACCCCGACCGCCTCTCGCAGAACAACATCCTGGGCACCATCCTGCGGCGCAAGTGGAACTACATGTACACCCCCGTGCGGAGCTACAGCCTGGACTACTACCACGAGGTCTACAGCGGCCTCAGCATGGAGGCCGGGCTGGGCTTCCACACCATCTACGCCACCCCCTACGTCACCTTCAACGAGCCGGATGGCACCGCCCACCGGGTGTTCGAGTACCCCGAAATCGAGTTCGGCATACGGTGGAAGCACAAGGAGAAGTTCATCACCAACCGCTATGAGCGACGGGCCGCCTCGAGCAAGTACCCCGCCCTGTCGCTCCGCCTGACGGGCGCCCCCGGCCTGGGCCGCTTCTTCACCTACCCCTACCTCAAGGCCGAGGGGCAGTTCGACTGGAAAGTCCCCTTCAACCCCATCGGCTTCTCCCGCTTCATCCTCACGGGGGGCTACGTCCTCGGCGATGTGCCCTACCCCCTGCTCAAGCTCCACGAGGGCTCGGAGACCTACGGCCTCTCGCGCTACGGCTGGAACATGATGGGCTACTACGAGCTGGCCTCCGACCGATGGGCCTCCCTGGTCTGGGAGCACCACTTCAACGGTCTGCTATTCAACCATGTCCCCCTCCTCCGCGAGCTGCAGATCCGCGAGGTCGTGGCTGGCAAAATCCTGACGGGCGATGTGCGCCCCGCCAACCTCCAGCGCTTCACGCCCCCGGCCAGCCTGGAGGGCATCGGGCGGATACCCTACATCGAGCTCTCGGCCGGGGTTGAGAACATCCTCCACCTGATCCGCATCGATGCCGTGTGGCGACTGACCCACAACGGCCCCAATAGGTCCTTCCCCCTGGGTCTCCGGGCGGGCATATACTTCCAGCTCTAGCTAGCCATGCTCTACTTTACACATCCTTTCGCCCGTACGTTCCACCTTCTGCTCCTTCTGCTCGCGAGCGGCGCGCTCTCCGGCTGCGGCCTGGACGCGCATCGGCAGGGAATGGTCCGCCGGGTGAACCTCCCGGGTGGCTGGCAGGCCACCGGGCTGCCCTACCGCCTCGGCGGGGAGGAGGCTCCGTTGCCCGGCGCCCTCGGGCTGGACAGCCTCAGCCTGGCGGAAATCTACATCTACGGGCATGACACCTGCCGGCTCCTCCCCAGCCCGGGTGGCCCGCACCTGAGCCTCCGCTGGGCCTACGATGAGCACAGCAACGAGCTGACCCTTAGCCGTATGGACGATGATGGGGCGGAGGCCGAACTGTACGCCACCCTGCGGATAATTCCCCAGGATACGCTGCTGTACGTCGGGGTGGGTACGGACCCGGCCAGCGGCAAGACGCTCTACAAGCCCTTCCGGCGCGTCTACTGGTTCTACTAGGGTTGCATATCCATCTCGCCCAGCTTTGGGCACCATTCTTCGGCATTAGGAAAAGCGAGAGCGGCGGCGACCCCTACGGGCCGTCGCCGCTCTCGCGTATTCCGTCGTGGGTGGGTGGCCTAGAAGAGGCGGTTCTTCTCGCGGTCCTTGATGACGGTGCCGAATATCTTGTGCTGTATCTCCTTTCGCTTGGGGTCGTTGGAGAGGATGGTGACGACGCGGCTGATGGCCTGGGGCTTGGGCTCTATGCGGAAGAAGACCTTGATCTCGCCGGTCTTCCCGGGCAGGATGGGCCCCTTGGGGTAGGACTTGATCTCGGTGCCGCAGCAGCCGCTGACGCTCTGGAGTATGAGGGGCGCATCGCCGCTGTTGTGCACGGTGAAGGCGACGTTGCCGGTGCCCTCGTGGAGCTCCTTGATCTGGATCTGGCCCATCTTGATGGTGTCGGGGGTGACCTCTATCTGGGGGGCCTTGGCCCAAGCCGTGGCGGGGAGCAGGGCCAGCGCGAGCAGGGGCAGGAGGGCGAGTACGGGAAGGATTCGCTTCATAGTTCCTAATGGATTTGGTTACCGTAAGAGTAAACGTCGTGCGGGGAGCTTTGTTGCCCGGAGCGCGGTAAAAGAAATAATCGTATATTTGCGTGACCTTTGATTCGGAACACAAGTATGATGACAATGACTGAGCGATTGGCGCGTGTGCATGCGCTCGTGGGGGGGGCGCGAGGCTGCCTACTGGCCCTGTTGCTGGGCCTGGGGGTGCTTCTCCCGCTGGCCTCGCATGGGCAGATGAGTAAGATAGAGCAGGCGAATGCCTTCTACCGGGCCGGGGGCTACATGTCGGCCCTGCCGCTGTACAAGGAGGTGATGGAGACGGTGAACAAGGATGAGCTGGGGGACTACCTCTTCAAGATCGGGGAGTGCTACCGCCTCACGGGGCAGTACCGCCAGGCGACCATCTGGTACCACAAGTCGATACTGCGCGATTTCCGCGACCCGAAGGTGCATCTCTACTACGCGCAGTGTCTGCTGGCCGTGGAGAAGTACGACGAGGCGAAGGTGGAGTTCGAGAACTACAAGAAGCTGATGCCCAACGATGAGCGGGCGGCCAACGGGCTGGAGTCGGTGGAGCTGGCCAAGTCGTGGTCCGAGTCGCCCACCGGGTACAAGATCCGCAACATGCGCTCCATCAACAGCAAGTACAACGACTACGGCCCCGTCTACGGCTCGAAGGACTACCGTACGCTGTTCTTCACCTCCTCGCGCGAGGAGGCCACCGGGAAGAAGTACCACGCCGGCACTGGGGAGAAGTTCAGCGACATCTTCGTCTCGCTGAGCAACGGGGCGGGGCGCTGGAGCAAGCCCCAGCTCATGAAGGGCTCGGTCAATACGGAGGTGGAGGAGGGGACACCGGGGGTCAACTCCAGCTTCACCAATTTCTACTTCACGCAGTGCAAGTCGACCAAGAAGCGGCGGAAGAAGACCGACCACCTGGGCTGCCAGATCTACGAGGCGCGGCAGACCGGCCAGGGCTTCGACGAGGCCAAGCTCATACCCATAGCCCCCGACTCCGTCGTGGTGGCCCACCCGGCCATCTCGCCCGACGGGCTACAGCTCTACTTCACGAGCGACCTCCCGGGGGGCTTCGGCGGCACCGATATCTGGATGGTGAGCCGCACCAGCGTCGACGGGGCCTGGGGCAAACCCATGAACATGGGCTCGGCCTTCAACACCTCCGGCAACGAGATGTTCCCCTACGTCCACGCCGACGGCACGGTCTACTTCTCCTCGGACGGCCTGCCGGGCATGGGGGGGCTGGACATCTTCAAGGCCACACCCCGCAGCGACAGCAGCTTCAAGGTTGAGAACATGCGCGCGCCGGTGAACTCCTCGAGCGACGACTTCGGCATCACCTTCCAGGCCGAGCGGGAGGAGGGCTTCTTCTCCTCGAACCGGCCGAAGGGGCGGGGGGGCGACGACATCTACTGGTTCTACCTCGCGCCGCTGACCTTCAACATGGCGGGCACCATCCAGGATGAGAAGGAGGGCAAGCCGCTCCAGGGCGTGAAGGTCCGCCTGGTGGGCAGCGACGGCTCCATCCAGTACGTCCGCACGAATTCCAAGGGCCAGTACAAGTTCATGCTCTCGCCCAACACGGAGTACGTGGTGGTGAGCATGGTGAAGGGCTACCTGAATGGCAAGACGAAGGTGTCGACCAAGGGGCTCTCGGCCAGCAAGGACTTCGAGCAGATCGTGAAGATGAGCTTCGCCGGGGGCGGGAAGGCCATCTCGATTCCGAATATCTTCTACGATGTGGGTAAGCACGAGCTGCGGCCTGAGTCGGGCGAGGCGCTCCAGCAGCTGGTCCAGCTCCTGAACGACAACCCCCAAATCAAGGTGGAGATAGGCTCGCACACCGACGCGGTGGGCTCCGAGAAGTTCAACTACCAGCTATCCAAGCGTCGTGCGCAGTCGGTGGTCCGCTACCTCATAGAGCAGGGCGTGACGGCCAGCCGCCTACGGCCCAAGGGCTACGCCGCGACCCTGCCCGCCGTGGTGAACGAGGCTGACCACGAGCGGCATCCCTTCCTGCCAGTAGGCCAGAAGCTCGACGCGAAGTACATCCGCCGCCTAACCGAGCCGCAGCAGGAGGTGGCAAGGCAGATAAACCGACGCACGACCTTCCGGGTTATCGCGGAGAGCGATGACGAGCCGGGTGTCTAACATTAGGGCTGGTAGAGCAGAGGGAGGTATCCAATGGCAAGGAAACGCATGATACAACTAGTACTCCTCGCGCTACTCCTACCCCTTCTGGTGGCCGGTGGCCCGGCGAGCGCGCAGAAGTTCTACCAATGCCAGGTAGGCGAGGTGGCCGATGTCAAGGTGTGGGCGGCGGAAACGCCGGAGGAGGCCGATTTCTGGGCCTACTTCGTGTACGATGCCTCCGAGCTGGGTGGGCCTGGTGTGGTCATGCAGGTGCCGACGGCGGCGGAGGCGGCCTTCAAGCTGACCTTCGTGGACAAGCAGGAGGAGGCGGACTTCTCGCTCTGGCTGATAGAGGACAAGGCCAAGGCCGGCTGGCATAGGCCAGAGAGGTCCCGGGTGCTCGACAAGTACATCAAGAAGAAGTAGGAGCGTAGGAATGGCATCATCGCGCTACATGCAGCGTGGCGTTTCGTCCCAGAAGGAGGATGTGCACGCCGCGATATCCCGGCTCGATAAGGGCCTCTTCCCCAAGGCTTTCTGCAAGATTAGCCCCGACATCCTGGGAGGGGATGAGGACTACTGCGTGATCATGCATGCGGATGGGGCGGGGACGAAATCCTCGCTGGCCTACGCGTACTGGCGCGAGACGGGCGACCTGTCCGTGTGGCGGGGGATAGCCCAGGATGCCATCGTCATGAACCTGGACGACCTCCTGTGCGTGGGGGTGACCGACGACATTCTGCTCTCCTCGACGATAGGGCGCAACAAGCGGCTCGTGCCCGGCGAGGTCATCAGCGCCATCATTGAGGGCACGGAGGAGGTCTGCGCCATGCTGCGGAGCCACGGGGTGAACATCCGGCTGACAGGGGGCGAGACGGCCGATGTGGGCGACCTGGTGCGCACCGTAATCGTGGACAGCACCGTGGTGGCCCGCCTGCCGAGACGGGAGGTCATCTCCAACGACAGGATAGCCCCCGGCGATGTGATTGTGGGGCTAAGCTCCTTTGGCCAAGCGAGCTACGAGACGGAGTACAACGGCGGGATGGGGAGCAATGGCCTCACGTCCGCCCGCCACGACGTGTTCTCCAAGCTGGTGGCCGAGCGCTTCCCGGAGACCTACGACGGGGGGATAGACCCCGAGCTGGTCTACAGCGGCTCGCTGGGGCTGACGGATGCCGTGGAGGGCAGCCCGCTGGATGCGGGGCGGCTGGTGCTCAGCCCGACGCGCACCTACGCGCCGGTAATCCGTGAGGTCCTCGCGCAGCTCGGGCAACGTGTACACGGCCTGGTGCACTGCTCCGGCGGGGCGCAGACGAAGGTGTTGCACTTCGTGGAGGGGCTGCGCGTGGTGAAGGATGCGCTCTTCCCCACGCCCCCGCTCTTCCGGCTCATTCAGCGGGAGTCGGGTACGGATTGGCGGGAGATGTATCAGGTCTTCAACATGGGCCACCGGATGGAGGTCTACCTCCCCGAGGAGCACGCGCAGACGGTGGTGGATATCGCCCAGGGCTACGGGGTGGATGCCCGGGTGGTGGGGCGATGCGAGGCGAAGGAGGGTAGGGCAGAGGTGCTGATTGTCTCGCCGCACGGGGAGTTCCGCTACGGGGGGTAGCCGGTAGAGGCCAGAGCCAGAGTTTTGGTTTCCCTTTTTGGGTGGCTTCTCGGTTTTACGAGCTGCATCTAGTAAATTTACGAGCCGTATCTAGTAAAATCTGCACGAAAGGGCTACCTTCGCGCCATTGGCTTGCTTAGCAATGGATTATGGAGTATAGCAGACCGCAGCTTCGGGAGCTGAAGGAGCGTATTCTGGCCCCGCGGCGGCAGCTGCAGATGCTGGTGGGGCCTCGGCAGGTGGGGAAGACGACCATGGTGGGCCAGCTGCTCAGGGGGCTGTCGATGCCAGTTGTGTCCGTCTCGGCCGATGGCGTGCTGACCGACGGGCGGGCGTGGATATCGCAGGTGTGGAGCAATGTGCGGCGTTTGCTGGCCGAGGGGGCGGGGGAGGCGCTGCTGGTGATAGACGAGGTGCAGAAGGTGGACCAGTGGAGCTCGGTGGTCAAGGCGGAGTGGGATGCCGATACGCGCGATGGCCTCGGCCTGAAGGTTCTGCTCCTGGGCTCGTCGACCCTGCTGATTGATAGGGGCTTGAGCGAATCCCTCATGGGTCGTTTCCGCCTCATGAGGCTGGGCCACTGGTCGTACAGGGAGATGGCCGATGCCTTCGGCTGGTCGCTGGAGCAGTACGTCTACTTCGGCGGCTATCCGGGTTCGGCGGGCTTCATCGACCGTGAGGACGATTGGTACGACTACGTTCTGCACTCGCTCGTCGAGCCGACAATCTCGCTCGATGTCCTCATGATGTCCCAGGTCAACAAGCCCATGCTGCTCCGCCGCGCCTTCGAGCTGGGCTGCGCCTACTCCGGGCAGCTGCTCTCCTACACCAAGATGCTCGGGCAGCTTCAGGATAAGGGCAACACGACCACCCTCTCGCACTACCTCAAGCTGCTGGACGAGGCGGGCCTGCTGGGGGCGCTGGAGAAGTACGCGGGGGAAGAGCTGCGACGGCGGGCCTCCATCCCGAAGTTTCAGGTATACAACAGCGCGCTGCTCGCGGCGCAGGGGCATGGGTCGTTCCAGTCGGCGCGGCTGGATGGTAGGGAGTGGGGGCGGCGCGTCGAGTCGGCCGTTGGTGCGCACCTGCTCAACCAGTGCATGGGGGGCGCGCTGCGGCTCTACTACTGGCGGGATGGGGGGCAGGAGGTGGACTTCGTGCTGGAGCACCGTGGGCGGGTGGTGGCCCTCGAGGTGAAGTCGAACGCCGCCGGGATGAAGCGTGGGATGGAGGCTTTTGTGCGGCGATTTAGCCCCCACCGAACGTACCTTGTGGGTGAGGCTGGCTTGCCGCTGGGGGATTTCCTCAGCATGGATGCGCGGGGGCTATTCTAGGCCTCGGGTCAGCCTATCTCCGCCATCAGCCGTATCGTTTCGCCCAGCGCGTGCACGATGCGCGCGTAGTGCTCGATGTCGTCGAAGGACAGGCATCGGGGTGGCTCGCCCTTCTTTGCCTTGCGGTCCTTGAGCCACTTCTGCGCGGGCTGGTAGCCGCCGATGTAGAGCTCCCAGACCGCCTTCGGCACGCCCTCGAAGTGCTGGGTGTCGTTGATGTAGACCCGGCCGTCGGCCCAGCGTATTGCTTCCACCGCGCAGTCGCCCTCCACGGGGAAAGTGCATGCCAGTGGCCACGACTGGGCGTTCTCCATGAGGTGCAGCGCGCGTAGCTGCCCGCCGAGGGTTACCAGCCGCAGGTACTCTTTCCTATCGGTGGGGTAGGGGATGCGCGGGAAGTCTATCTTGAGGAATTCCTTGTACCGCTCGCGGTAAGTGAGTGAGTGGAGCGTGGCGTAGATGTAGTCAAAGAGCTGGAGGGGCTCGACCATTTCGTCGAGGGCCTGTTCGATTTTGGATAGCTCGGCGGGATTGAGGTTGGGGACGAGGCGGTGGGGGGAGGGGGTTGCTTCTGACATGCTGAGCTCCAGCGCGGAGGTGGATTCGAGGTGGTAGAGGGGGAAGGCGTAGTCACCGCCCTGCGTGCCCGGGCTAGACCAGCTTCTGAAGTCGATGATATTCCTCGACACGAAGCAGGGTGCGGATGCATCTTTTGGATGACCGAGCTTGCATATCAGGGCCAAATTCTGAGGATGTGACAGGTGAAAAAAATTTTCGAATCGTGGCCTGGCCACGATTCCGTTTGTAGTACCTGTGTAGTAGAGGAATTTCGTGTCGAAGGGGCGGTAGCCTATTGGTCGGATGAGCTCGGGCTTTAGGGTCTGGCCTACATCTGCCTTTGCCCGGGCGATGGACCAGTCGCGGGTGTCCGTCAGGCCATACTTGGTCCGCAGTTCCTCCTCTGGTAGGGCGATGAGGTCCCTGATGCGCCTCTCTACCTGCTTGGGACTATCGCAGATGAGGAAGGCATCCTTCGTGGTGACTATGCCGACTGAGCTTTGTGGTATTAGCTCGTTGATGGCGAAGCTCGCCTGGTATTCCTCCTCCAGCTCGAAATCCTTGGGCACGAAGAAGTACTGCGGGGCCCTGGGCTGCAGCTCCTGCCATGGCACGCTGCCCAGGCTACCCGCATCTAGGTAAGCAAACTTATCCTCCCTCGTGCCGAGTAGCTCGTGGTGGAATACGCAGCCCATTCCTTTCCCTTTTGTTCCAGAGCTCACGAAGATGCCGATGCTCACCCCCTGCATGATGTCGAAGACGTTCTCATCCTTGCCACCGTCGCGGGTGGTCTCCCTCTTGCGGGCGTTGCCGTGGAGGTCGAGGAGGTAGATCGTGTCGAAGGTCCGGAGCAGCTGCCATCGCATGCCGCGGAAGGTGGGGTTGTCGAGGTAGCCGTGGGGGGTGATGAAGGCCAGCACGCCGCCCTCGGGGTTGCGCTCAATGTAGTGCTGGCCCATGCGGATGAACTTCACGTAGTCGTCATTGAGCCACTTGGGGTTGCGCTCGTCGAGCTTCCGCAGGCCGCCCGGCTCGGTCTTGTAGCTCTGCATTAGGTCCATTATCCATTGGCTCTTGTTGGTGCTCGCGCCGTTGTAGGGCGGGTTGCCGAGCATGACCATGACGGGAGCGATGCGCTTGATGGCATTGGCGGCGTTGGCCTCGCGCGAGAGCCAGGAGGCGAAGAGGTTGCGCGTGTCTGGATGCTCGTTCTCCAACGCATCGGTGAGGTAGATGCGGATGCGGGGTGTCTGGTCAGGGGGCGGGGTGTAGCCCGTGTTGCGGAGCTGGCTCTCGAGATTGAGGTGCGCAATGGCATAGGGGGCCATGAGCAGCTCGAAGCCGTAGAGGCGGGGGAGGAGGTGTTGTTCTACGTAGCCCTGCCATGCGCCCTTGTTGCTCTTGAACTTGGTGTGAATCTGGCGCACGACTTCGGCCAGGAAGGTGCCCGTGCCGGTGGCTGGGTCAAGTATTTGCACGCGGTGGTGGGGGGCGGTGGCCGTGGAGCTGTCAGCCAGGCCCTTGGCCAGCCCGAAGTCACGGATGAGGATTTCATCCACGGCCCGCACGATGAAGCTGACTACAGATTGAGGGGTATACCATACGCCCTTCGTCTTGCGTAGGTCAGGGTCGTATGCAGTCAGGAAGTCCTCGTAGAAGTGGATGATGGGGTCGTGGGTCTCGTCGTGCATGACGGCCTGGGTATCCACATAGTTGAAGGTGGTGGCTAGGTCGTCGACTATCCACGCATAGCGGGGGTCGAGGTCGAAGGTGGCAATGGTCTGGAATACCTGTCGAAGGAAGGGATTGGACTGGGGGATTAGGGTGGCGGCGTTTTGCCGGGTGAATTGGTCCCCCGTGCTGTCGTTAATCCGTGCGGCGAAGAGGCCGTAGGTAATGGTCTGGGCGTAGAGGTCGGCGAAGGCGTTCGGGCTGAGGTCGTGGATGAGCACGTGGCGGAAGGCCTTGAACTGGTCCACGATGGGAACATTGGTTTCCTCACTCAATGCATCCAGCGGCGACTCCTCCGCCTCTTCATCGAGTTCGTAGCCGGCGAGAATGCGGTCGATGGTCTGGGCTAGCAACCGCGCCTTCCCGGCCATGATCTGGGCCAGCTGCTGTGCGGAGGCGATGCCCTGGGGCTGGGCGATGCGGATGTGGCCCACCACCAGCTCCATGAACTTCCCCTCGTTCTCCTTGATGTGTACGATTTTGCCCCCTTTGAGCTCCCCGATGCGCACGCTGTCGACGAATTCGCCCCCCTGGTAGACGTGGAAGTCGAGGTAGTCGGTGAATATCAGGTTCTCGAGCGCCTCTTTGTACCTATCGAATTGCTCCCGGTTGGCCCTCCGGCCATCGAGGTCGGGGTCGCCGATGTCCTTGGCCTCGATGAAGGCCACGGTGAGCTTGCTGCCCCTCGCGCTGATGATGTAGTCGGGCGCGCCGCAGGCGATGCGCTTGGGCTCGTTGGTGGTGCTGTGGCCGGGGAGTAGGGCGGTGAGCAGGCCCTGTAGGTGAGGTCGGTAGGAGTGCTCGGTGGCCTTGCCCTGCTGGAGGGTGGCGTTGAGCTGCTGGATGTATTCCTTGATGGTCATGCGGCGCTTGCTTTTCGGGCGTAAAGGTAGGGAAAAAGGGGCTACGTGGAATGCCCCACATAGCCCCTCCAATTCTGGTCTATGGCCGATGCCTAGTGGTACCGGCCCATCTTCAGCATGGCGATCTCATCCTCCTCCAGGAAGCGCCACTCCCCGCGGGGGAGGTTCTTCTTGGTCAGCCCGGCGTAGTACACCCGGTCGAGCTTCACCACCTTGTAGTCCAGCGCCTCGAAGAGCCGACGGACCACCCGGTTCTGCCCGGAGTGCAGCTCCACGCCCACCACCGACTTGTCCTCGGGTCGGGTGTAGTCGATGCTATCCACCCTCACCACGCCCACCTCGGTCTCGATGCCCTCCAGGAGCCGCGCCATGTCGTCCTGGGTCACGTTCCTGTCCAGCCCCACCTCGTAGATCTTGCTCTTGGCGTAGGAGGGGTGGGTGAGCTGCTCGGTGAGCTCCCCGTCGTTGGTCATGAGCAGCAGGCCGGTGGTGTTGCGGTCTAGCCGACCGACGGGGTACACCCGCTCGGAGCATGCCCCCTCGATGATGTCGAGCACGGTGCGCCCGGCGTTCGGATCCTCCAGGGTGCAGAAGCAGTCCTTGGGCTTGTTCATCAGGATGTACACCTTGCGCTCCCGCTTCAGCACCTCCCCCTTGAAGGTGATTTCCTGCTCGGCCGGGGTGACCTTCGTGCCGAGGGTGGTGACCACCTGCCCGTCGACCATCACCTCGCCCTGCTCTATGAGTAGGTCGGCGTCCCGCCGCGCGCATACCCCGCAGTGGGCTATGTAGCGGTTGAGGCGCATGGGCTTCGTGGGGTCAAATACGGCCACGGGTTGCTCCTGCTTCTTCCTGCGGGGCCTGCGGTCATCCCGACGGTCGAAGCGGTCATCGGAGCGTTCGAAGCGCCCCGCCCCGCGGCGTGAAAAGCGGTTGTCCCTCCTGTCGTCCCTTCCGTACCTGCTCTCCCTTCTATCGTCCCTTCCGTACCTACTTTCCCTCCTATCATCCCTACTTTCCCTCCTATCATCCCTTCCGAACCGACTTTCCCTTCTGTCGTCCCTTCCATACCTGCTTTCCCTTCTATCGTCCCTTCCGTACCGGCTTTCCCTTCTATCGTCCCTTCCGTACCGGCTTTCCCTTCTGTCGTCCCTTCCGAACCGGCTCTCCCTTCTGTCGTCCCTTCCGTATCGGCTCTCCCTCCTATCGTCCCTTCCATACCTGCTCTCCCTTCTATCGTCCCTTCCGTATCGGCTCTCCCTCCTATCGTCCCTTCCATACCTGCTCTCCCTCCTGTCGTCGCTTCCGTATCGGCTCTCCCTCCTGTCGTCCCTTCCGTACCTGCTCTCCCTCCTGTCATCGCTTCCGAACCTGCTTTCCCTTCTGTCGTCCCTTCCATACCTGCTCTCCCTTCTATCGTCGCTTCCGAACCTGCTCTCCCTCCTGTCGTCCCTTCCGAACCTGCTCTCCCTTCTATCATCGCTTCCATACCTGCTTTCCCTTCTGTCATCGCTTCCGTACCTGCTCTCCCTCCTGTCATCGCTTCCGAACCGGCTCTCCCTTCTATCGTCCCTTCCGAACCGGCTTTCCCTCCTGTCGTCCCTTCCATACCGACTTTCCCTTCTATCGTCCCTTTCGAACCGGCTCTCCCTCCTGTCGTCCCGCCTATCATCCCGACGCTCAGGCCGCCGTCCCCCCATCATCCGCTCCTCCTCGCTATCGTAGGGTTGCTGCGGCTCGGGTTCGGGCGTCGCGGGCTGCACGTAGTTGAACTCCCGTTTAGCTGTCCGTGGGCGGTAGCTGCCCGACTCCTCACGGCGGGCAGGGCGCTCCGCGTACTCGCGTCGCTCCTCCCTTTCGTCCTGCGCCCTCTCCTCTCGGGGGGCCATCGTAGCGCGCCGGGTGCGCGGCATGTACTGCCGGGCTGGCTCCTCGCTACGGCCACGTCCGCTTCGGCCATCCTCCCGACGGTCACCGCGGCTCCTTCTGCTCATTCTGTCTTCCATGTAGTCCAAATTTCTCTTCTGTTACTTGCTATAGAACTGTTGTAGCATTTGTTAATCCGCGGCAAAGGTACTAACTTTCGCCCACAATCCCGTACCACGAGGGGCTTCGCCCGGGCGTGGCCCACCGTGGATGGTCAAAACAAGCTAAAAATCTCTGGAGAATGCAGCACGCTAAAACGCCCACAGTGGCGCTGGTGTACGACTTCGACGGCACCCTCTCGCCCAAGAACATGCAGGAGTACGACTACCTCAAGGCCATCGGCGTGGCCAGCTCGGAGGACTTCTGGGACAAGTGCGCCCGCATGGTCCAGCAGTACAACGCCAGCAACATACTCTGCTACATGAAGCTCATGCTCGACAAGGCCCGGGCCGAGGGCGTGAGCCTCAAGCGCGAGCAGTTCCGCGCCTTCGGCGCGTCGGTGGAGCTCTACCCCGGCGTGCTCGAGTGGTTCGGCCACATCAACAGCCTGGGCCAGGAGCTCGGCCTGCGCATCGAGCACTACATCAACTCCTCCGGCCTGGCCGAGATGATAGAGGGCACTCCCATCGCCCAGCACTTCCGCCAGATATACGCCTGCTCCTTCATGTACATCGACGGGGTGGCCCAGTGGCCCGCCGTGGCCGTCGACTTCACCACCAAGACCCAGTTCCTCTTCATGATTAACAAGGGGATTGAGCGCGTATCCGAGAACCGCCGGGTCAACGACTACCTCGCCGAGGCCCACCGGCCCGTCCCCTTCAAGCACATGATATACTTCGGCGACGGGGAGACCGACATCCCCTGCATGCGCCTGGTCAAGCAGCAGGGCGGGAACTCCATCGCCGTCTACGCCCCCGGCAACCACGCCAAGCAGCAGGCCGCCCGCGGGCTCATGCGCGACGACCGGGTGAACTTCGCCTCACCGGCCGACTACTCCCAGAACGGGCAGCTCTACTGCATCGTGCACGCCATACTCCAGAAGATAAAATTCGGCCATGAGTTCGACACCCTCCAGCGGGAGAACCGCCAGGAGTACTCCTAAACCCCCTCACCCCAAACGGACACCCCACGCCATGAGGAGACTGCTATGCCTACTCGCCCTGCTGCCCATGCTCCAGGCCGCGCGCGTCGCCGAACCCCCCTTCGCGCAGACGACTTCGTCGACAATATCGCCGAGGTGCAGCACGCGCTGCATGGCCCGCTGAGCCCTTGGTGAACCTCCTGTCGATAGCCCCCTAGGGGCGCTGGAGGTGTACCGCGCTGCGCACGTGGCCCGGAGCATCCCGCCCCGGGAGATGGCTCGTCGGGCCCATGCCCATCAGGCGGGCGGGATGCTGCTCTCGGCCCGTCGGCTCAACGGCGGCACGTGGGAGGTAACCCAGAACGGCTACTACAGCATCTACCGCTTCGTGTACGACCCACGGTCAGGTGCGTGCTGCGCGTGGAGGTATGGAAGAGGCGGGAGTGACTATTGCTTCTATATCTACCGGACATGCCCTATGTAACGCATAGCCGGTAGGGATTGTCACATGGTATTCTGTGGAGGGCTCCACTCTGTTGAAATCGATGCCTATGGCTGGTCTGGTGCAGGACATTATGGAGGGAGGCTTATTCCGTGGATTTCTCACCTAGATTAATGCCGATAGCCTTAGCAAAATCTCTGAGCTCTTCGTCATTGTTTAGCGTATCCATCCCTTCGATTTTCTCTTTAAAATCAGCGGCATCTGCTTCAGCGGCATTGACTACGGAGATATAAAATTCCGCATTGGCTAGTATGAGTTTACGGCATCTATCATCATCTACCACTTTCCCAAGAATTCGTCTTGTGAATTTTTTAGCATTTTCGTCTACAACACCCCATTGCCTAAACAGTGATTCGAAGAGCAGAAACTCCTCTTCGCTTATGTTCTTATTGTTCTCATTGCTACAATAGTGGTCTATGATATCTTTTAGAGTGGGAGTCCAATCTTCATTTCCTGCCTTATGGAACAGCTTGAACTGGAACGACCCCATGCTCGGTACTTCTATCTTGTCCTCAGCAATTTCTTGTAGTTTTAATTTTAGTGTATTTTTTAGTGATTTAGTCGGTTCCATTAGATTATTTTGAAGGTATATAGCTAGCATTTCGTATATGTAGGAACTATCTTCTTGTCCTTCTCTGTATCCGCCGTATTCTTTGTTCCATTTCTTCTCATCTTGTGATTTTAGGGCTCTTCGTCAGAAAGTGTACTCTTGATTTGTACCGTAGATTATCAACCGGATAAACTCCTTATTCCTAAAGCCATAGGCGCGCCGGAATAGCGTCCGGAAAAGGTTGTTCTTGCCCTCTAGCATACCTGAGCTAATTTGATACTTGCAGAAAGCTATGATGCCATCTCGATGTTGCTGCAATGAATTTGACAGCGCATTGAAACTACTGGCTCCCAAATTCTTAGCCATTTCAATGCATGTATCAAGCGTAGAAACAGCCTTAAGCATTGACGGTTGCTGAATTGCCTTCCGATACCCTAGTAAATCCCCCTGTCCCAGCTCCCCCCCTCGCGCCGCACCGGCACTTTCAGCCCCGTGTAGGCCAGGTAGCGGTACATGGTCCCCGGCGCAACGCCCACCCGCTTCGCCATCTTCACAACGGACATGCCCCCATCCAGCGCCTTGGATATCCAATCATGCCTCCTTACGCACTTGGGGTTCAGCTGGCTACGCCGCCCAAGCGGCCTCCCCAGCTTTACCCCCTCAGCCCGCCGCCGCGCCAGGGCCTCCTGCGTCCTGGTGCTGATGAGCTCCCGCTCCACCTCCGCGCAGAGACCCAGCGAGAAGGCCAGCACCTTGCTCTGCAGGTCGTCGGTCAGGCAGTAGCCCTCCTTGATGGTCCGTACGCAGCAGCGCTTCTGCATGCACCCATTCAGTATCTCCATTATCATGAACAGGTTGCGCCCCAGGCGGGAGAGCTCGGTGCAGAGGATGGTGTCCCCCTCCTCGAGCGCCTCGAGGACACCCCCGAGCTTCCGCTCGCCGTAGGCCCGCGTCCCGCTGATGGTCTCCTCCACCCAGCTATCCACCGCGAGCCCCTCCCGCTTGCAGTACTCGCCTATCTCGTAGCGCTGGTTCTCCACCGTCTGCTTATCGCTGCTGACGCGGATGTAGCCGTATATCATTCTTCCCCCTCCCTGATTTCCCCGCCACCCGGCAGAATGCGGTTTGTACCCCTTGAACTCTCCCCGCGAATATACCCCACCTTCGCCACGCCCCCGTGGGGCCATCGGCCCATCGGGGAGCGCGCAGCCCGCCGGATTTTTCCTACCTTAGCGCGCCCGCCCACCGTGTAACACCTGAACCGTGCTCCGTATGCGTAGGATTGTTCGACTACTCGCCCAGGCATCCATCGGCCTGCTGCTGCTGGTGCTCCCGGGCCCCTCGAGGGCGGAGGGGCTGCTGCTCCCCCGGCCGCGAAACCTGGTGAACGATTCGGCCTTCGTGCTGAGCACCAGCGAGATTGAGGGCCTGGAGAGGGTCCTGCGGGCCTACATGGACAGCACGAGCCGGCAGGTCTTCGTGGTCACGGTGCGGGACCTCAAGGGCCACGATGCCAACGGCTTCGCCACCGAGCTGGGCAACCAGTGGGCGGCGGGCCAGCGGGGGCTCGACAACGGGGTGATTATCCTCCTGCGCCCGGGGCGCGACCTGCCACGGCGGGCGGCATCCGATAGCGCGGACCTGGCCCCCAGCCCGGCGGGCGATGGGGCAGACCTGGGGGAGGGCTACATTGCGGTGGGCTACGGCCTGGAGCCGGTGCTGCCCGACGCGCTGGCCGCCCGCATTGTCCGCGAGGTCATGGGTCCGTTGGTGGTGGAGGGGCGCGTCTTCGAGGGCCTGCTGGGCGCCTCGCTGGAGGTAATCCGCTGCGCCAGTGGCGACTCCTCCACCCGCTCCGATGTCGGCGGGGCGAGGGCCGATGGGCTGGCGGAGGACGGGCGGATGCTCTGGTTCCTGCTGGCCCCGAGCGTGGTCATCTTCTTCATGGCCCTCTCCCGTGCGCGCCAGAGGCCCCACCCCAGCTTCCTGATGGCCTTCATCTCCATCTTCTTCTGGATGCACTTCCGGCTGCTCTGGATGCTCCTCTCGGCCACGGGCCGGGGCGGGCGGGGCGGTGGCGGTGGCGGGGGTGGGGGTGGGGGTGGCATCTCCGGCGGCGGCGGGAGCTTCGGTGGCGGGGGTGGCGGCTCGCGCTTTTAGCCCGGGCGGCCTACAGCTTGGGGATGTCGTCGTAGGGGTGCTTGACCGCGAAGGGGGGGTTCAGCAGGTTCTGCCGATTGTAGCGCAGGGGGAGCATGGTGTGGAGGTCCACGAGCTGGCACCCGGCCTCCTCGGCGATGAGCTGCCCGGCGGCGGTGTCCCACTCGGAGGTGGGGTTGATCCGGGCGTAGAGGTCGGCCTTGCCCTCGGCCACCAGGCAGATTTTCAGCGACGAGCCCTTGACGATGACGTCCAGGTCGGGGTGCAGCTTGCGCAGCAGGTTCCGGTAGATGTGCATCTCGGCCGACACGTTGGACCGCGAGGTGAATATGGTGTAGGGCCGCGGGCTGGCGGGCAGGGGCAGGCGCTGGGCGCGGGGGAGCATCTCGTCGAGCTCGCACTCGGTGTAGGTGCCCTGGAAGTTGAACTTGCTGATTTTGTACGCCCCGTGGCCCTTGAGGGCGAAGTAGAGCGTGTCGATGGAGGGGGCCACAATCACCGCGATGTGGGGCTGCCCGTTCTGTATGAGGGCGATGTTGACGGTGAACTCGTCGTTGATCTTGATGAACTCGCGCGTCCCGTCGAGGGGGTCGATCAGCCAGAGGAGCCGCCACGACTGTCGCTCGTCGTAGCGCACGTGCCGCCCCTCCTCCGAGATGGTGGGTATGCGGGTGAAGCTGAGGTGCTCGGTGATGATGTCGTGCGACTTCCGGTCGGCCCGGGTGATGGGCGCGGCGTTCTCCTTGATGTTGACGTCGAACTGGCCGGTGGCGTATATCGCGTTGATTTCCTGCGCGGCGGTCATGGCGGCCTGTACGGCCTGGGCGAGGAGCCGCTTGAGCGTGTCGATCTTGAGGTCTTCTACCATGGGGCTATTGCGTGTTACTCCGGGTGGCGCGGGCCGGGGTGGGCCCGGTCGGCCAGCGTGCGAAGGTAGCAATAATTGCGCTAGCGGCGCGGGGGCGGGCTGCCGGCCGGGTTTCACAGATTTGCGATTATTCGTATCTTCGCGCTCGCGTGGCTGGCTGCGGAACAGAGCTATAAGAATATGGGTATTCGACGGATAGTGTACTCCTTCCTGTTGTCCCTCCTGCTGCTCGGCGGCGGGGGGCTCGCTGTGGGGCGCGATGTGGAGGGGGTTCGTGGCGTGGTGCACAGCGCGGCGCTCGAGGCGATGCATCGGCGGGGGATGGACCTCTTCGCCGCCGGGAAGTACGCCGCGGCCGAGGGCGTTTTCAGCGAGCTGGTGGGGGCCTGCGCCAGCACCGATAAGCTCCTGCTGGGCGATGCCTCGTACTACTACGCCCTCTGCGCCGTGCGGCTGGGGCGCGACGACGCGGAGTTCCTCATGGTGGACTTCATCGGGCGCTTCCCCGCCTCCCTGCACGTGAACGAGGGGCGCATGGAGCTGGGCAACCTGTACTACGCCCGCCACGACTGGGCGAAGTCCAAGGAGTGGTTCGACCGCGTGGTGACCCGCCGCCTGGGCCAGGAGCTCTGGCAGGAGGTCCTCTTCAAGCGGGGCTACTGCGCCTTCCAGCTGGGCGACATGGACACGGCCTTCGACCTCTTCGGCCAGGGGCGCAACGTCCACTCCTACTACCAGGCCTCGGCCACCTACTACTACGGCCACATCGCCTACGAGCGGGAGCTCAACGAGACGGCCCTGGAGGCATTCACCGCGCTGGAGGGCGACGAGAGCTTCGCCCCGATCGTGCCCTACTACCTGGCCCACATCCTCTACCGCCAGGGCGAGTACCGGGCGGTGGTGGACCGCTTCACCCCGATGCTGGACTCGCTCTCGGGCTCGCGCCGCCTGGAGGTGATGCGCATGCTGGCCGATGCCAACTTCCACCTCGGCGACTACCGGGCGGCCCTGCCCCCGATGGAGCGCTACGTCAAGGAGGTGGGGGAGGAGCGGCTCAGCCGTCAGGACAGCTACCTGCTGGGCTTCCTGTACTACCAGCTCGGCCAGTCGGAGCGGGCCATACCCTTCCTGGAGCGGGCCGTCGGCGAGCACGATGCCTACACCCAGAACGCGAGCTACCACCTGGCCGCAGCCCTCCTGAAGACGGGCAACCGCGAGCGGGCACGGCAGGCCCTGAGCCTGGCCAGCAGCCTCGATTTCGACCGCGACATCCAGGAGGACGCGCTCTTCAACTACGCCAAGCTGACCTACGAGATGCGCAGCAACCCCTTCGTCGATGCGGTCGATGCCTTCACCCGCTACCTGGAGCTCTTCCCCTCCACCCCCCGTGTGGACGAGGCCTACACCTACCTCGGCATGTCGCTCTCCGCGGCCAAGGACTACGGCAAGGCCCTCGACGCGCTCGAGCGGATATCCCAGCCCACCCCCGTGACCCGCCGCGCCTTCCAGCGGGCCGCCTACTTCCGGGGCGTGGAGCTCTTCCAGAACGCCCGCTACGCCGAGGCCGCGGCCATGTTCGACAAGTCGCTCGAGGAGGGACGCTACAACCCAAGCCTCCAGGCCCGCGCCTTCTACTGGAACGCCGAGGCCAACTACCGCCTGGAGCGCTACGCCAAGGCCTCGCGCTTCTACCAGGAATTCTACCAGGCACCGGGGGCCTTCGCCCTGCCGCAGTACCGCCTCGCACCCTACAACGTGGGCTACTGCTACTTCAAGATGCGCACCTACGACAAGGCCGCGCAGTGGTTCCGCACTTTCCTCGACGGGGGGAGCGACCAGCCCGTAGACCTCCGTAGCCAGGCCTACGCGCGGCTGGGCGACTGCCACTTCATGGCCAAGAGGTACTGGCCCGCGGCCGATGCCTACACCCGCGCCGATGAGCTGCAGGGGGCGGACGGGGACTACGCCCTCTTCCAGAAGGCCGTAACGCTGGGGCTGGTCGACCGTCCGGAGAAGCGGGTCGCCGTGCTGGAGACCCTCCCGCTCCGCTACCCCCAGTCCCGCTACGTGGCCAAGGGGCGCTACGAGATTGCCCTGACCCGCCAGTCGCTCGGCCAGCTCGATGCCGCCAAGCGCGACTACCTCTCCGTGGTGCGCGACTTCCCCACGAGCCAGTACGCCCCCTCATCGCTGGTGCAGGCGGGGCTGGTGGACTTCGCGCGCGAGGACCTCGACGGGGCGACAAAGCACCTGGAGCGGGTGTGCGTGGAGTACCCCCACACGGAGGAGATGCACGAGGCGCTGGCGGCCCTGGAGCGGGTGTACAACGCGCGGGGGAACGTACGGGGCTACCTGGCCTTCCTCGAGCGGGTGGGCCAGAAGGATAGGCTCGGCTCCATGGAGCGCGATTCGCTCTACTTCTCCTCGGCCGAGGGCCTCTACATGGCGGGCGACTGCGCGAAGGCCCGCTCGGCCCTGCAGGACTACCTCGCCGAGTTCCCCAACGGGCGGCATAGCCTGGAGGTGAATTTCTTCCTGGGCGACTGCCTCCTCAAGGGCGGGGACACGGTGGCCGCAATCGTGCCGCTCGAGCGCGTCGCCGGGCGTAAACCCAACGCCTACTACGTGCAGTCAGTGGAGTTCCTCGGGGGCATCTACGAGCGGCGGAAGGAATACAAGCGGGCGGAGGAGCAGTACAGCGAGCTGGAGCGGGTGGCGACTGAGAACCGTCGCCTGGTGCAGGCCCGCTCCGGGAGGCTACGGTGCGCGGTGGCCCTGCGCGACAGCATGGCGGTGGTGGAGACGGCGCAATCCCTCCTGGCCACAGAGCAGCTGCAGCCCGAGATGGCCGAGTTCGCCGAGTACCATCTGGCCAAGGCCCTATGCCTTGTCGGGAAGGCGGAGGAGGCCTACACGCACTTCGAGCACCTGAGCGGCCGACCCGGCTCCGAGCTGAGCGCCGAGGCGAGCTTCATGATGGCGAAGATTCGCTTCGACCAGGCGCGCCACCAGGAGGTGAAGGACATCGTCAAGCAGTTCAGCAAGCAGCGCACGCCGCATCAGTACTGGCTGGGCCGGGGTTTTGTCCTGCTGGGGCGGTCGTACCTGCTGCAGGGCGACTATTTCCAGGCCAACGCAACGCTCAGCAGCGTGGTGCAGCACTACAAGGTGAAGGACGATGGGGTGGTGGAGGCCGCCCGCGCGGTGCAGGAGGAGGTGCAGCGGGCGCAGCGGGAGAAGGAGGTGGCCCCGCATGTGGATACCTTGCGGGTAGGACCTGATAAGCAAGTTAAAGGAGTATAGCTATGGGCAATTCTTTTAATGGTATGCTGAGGTGTATTCGGGGTGCTTTGCTGCTTGCCCCGCTTCTGGTTCTGGTTCCCGTTTCCCTGGCGCAGGGGGGGAAGGGCGACCCGGGGGATAATGCCTACACCCTCCCTCAGGACGAACCCTTGCCGAGCGAGAAGCTGCAGCTCCCCCCCAACGCGAAGGCCAAACCGTCCGATACCCCGAAGGCCGATGTACCTGTGCCCCCGGGTGATAATGCATATAGGCAGCTTCAGGGTGGAGCGATGCCACCCTCCGGTCCGCCACCCGCCCCGAAAGGTGGTGTCCAAGACCCGGGCGACAATGCCTACAAGCTGCTGCAGGGCGGTGCTGTGCCGCCCCCCGTTCCGCCGTCTACCCCGTCTACGCCGAAAGCCGGTGCTAGTAAAGACCCGGGCGACAACGCCTACGTTCTGCTCCACGGCAAGCCACAGGACAGCGTCAAGAAGGGCGATAATGCCTACACGTTGATATATGGCCAGGAGCCTCAGGCAAGGCCAGCGCCCCCCGCGCACATCGTCCCCGTGCCGGAACCGCCCTACATGGGGGGCGACTCCCTCTGCTTTGCCGTGGTGGCCAAGCGGTACGCGGAGGGCGATTGCCTCGAGGTCATCGAGGTGGGGAATGCCTACGTGGAGCACTACCCGAAGGGGCGCGACAGCGTGCGCGCGGCCTTCTACCTGGCCTCGTGCTACCTCAAGAACAGGGATACGGCCAACGCGGTGCCCTCCCTCGAGCGGCTGGCGGGCTGGCCGTCCACCGAGCACTACATGAATTCCCTACTCATCCTCGCGCCCTACCTCGAGCGGCGAGGGGAGTACGCCAAGGCCCTGCGGCATTTCGAGCTGCTGGAGCGGGAGAACCCCAGCCATCAGGCGCGCTACGATACCCGTCGTGGCATGCTGCACTGCGCGGTGCAGCTGGGTGATAATGAGAAGATAATTGATTATGCAAAGGCCTTCCTGGCGCTAGGGGATACCCCCGAGGAGCTGCGCGAGTACGCGAAGTACCAGAAGGCGAGGTCGGAGGTCCTGCTCGGCCGGATGGAGGAGGCCTACGACGGCTTCGCGGAGCTGGGCCTCCAGCCGAAGAAGAACCCGATAGCCGCCGAGGCCCGCTACCGGATGATGCAAATCCGCTACTCGCAGAAGCGCTGGGAGACCCTCATGCCCCTGCTCAAGGACTTCGTGCGCCAGCGAACCGTCCATCGCTACTGGCTGGGCAAGAGCCACCTGCTGATGGCCCAGGCGCAGATGTACCAGGGCGAGTTCGCCAAGGCCTCCGAGCTGCTCCTGAGCCTGCGGAAGAACTACGACGAGCCGGACGACGGGGTGGTCCAGGAGTCGAAGGACCTAGACCTGTTGATAAAGAAGGTACGTATACTCAATGAGGATTTGCCGCCTTTTGACCCAGCGGTACGCTTCGAGAAGGGGGGGTACGAGGATGGGAAGTAGTCTCCGCCCGGCCCTCCGCCTGCTCGGCCTGCTGCTCCTGCTGCCTGCGCTCGGCGTGGCCCAGGACAAACCGTCCGACGGGCGCAATGCCGCCGATGAGGCCTCCGAGCTCAAGACCGTGGAGGTGAGCCGCGCCTACGAGCCGAAGGTGGAGGACGCGGAGAAGACCAACTTCATCCCCCCGCTGGACGACACGGTGGTCCCCGCCCCGGTGTTCACCTACTCCCTCATCCAGCGGCCAGTCCACTCCCTCATAACGCTGCGCCCGCTCCCGGCCGCCCGCATGGGCGACGAGGCGCCGGAGGAGCTCTCCAACTGGTATCTCCGCCTGGGCTTCGGCAACTACCTCTCCCCGCTCGGCGAGCTGTACTACAGCAGCGACCAGGGCAAGCACTTCACCCTCGGCGCGCACCTCCGCCACGCGAGCGACTGGGGCAAGGTCAAGCTCCGGGGCGACGAGGATGCACCGGCCAAGCACTCCGACACCCGCCTGGGCATCTTCGGCGATGGTGTCGCCTGGGGGCACGGGATGCACGGCCGGTTCGACTACCGGCATGCCTACGACAACTTCTACGGCCGGCTCGACAAGACCGCCGGCGGGGGGGGCGAGCTCTTCCTCAAGGGCACCGGGGCGAACACCTTCAACGGCGAGTGGCGGATGAATACGCTGCATATGGACTCGAGCCACGTCCACTACGATGGGCGCTTTCGGCTGGGGGGCTACGTGGACAGCCGCGACGCGAGCGTGGTGGTGGTGGATGCCTCCTTCGCCGGGCATAAGTACCTCCACAGCGAGGCGCTCGGCGGCCAGGTGCGAATTCGCCACTTCGGCACGAAGGTGGGCTCGAAGTCGCGGGGCAATACGATATTCTCGCTCTACCCGTGGGTCAAAATCTTCGGCGAGCGGTGGCGCGCCTGGGCCGGGATAGACCTCACCATCGAGGGGAACAACGGCAAGACCTTCTTCCACTTCTTCCCGCACGGCCACGTCTCCCTCGACGTGATAAAGCAGTACATGATACCCTACTTCGAGGTGGACTCTGAGCTCGAGGTGGCCGACTACCAGAGCCTCCGCGCGGCCAACCCGTGGCTACGCCCCGGCCTCTTCGTGTGGAACTCCCCCCGCCTGCTCGAGCTCCGCTTCGGCGTGAAGGGGAACCTGAATACGAGCCTCTCGTACAACGTGTCGGGCTCCTTCGCGGTGGTCGACAGCGTGCACGTCTTCGTCAACGGCCTGACCCCGGCCGGGGGCTACAGCTCCGACTTCGTGGTAGAGCAGGATAAGGGCCAGGAGCTGCACCTCAACGGCGAGATGGAGTACGCCTTCGGCCGGAAGTTCCGCCTCTACGCCCGGGGCGACTGGTGGCACTACAAGCTCGACAAGCAGCCCATCGCCTGGCACAGGCCCACCTACCGCCTCTCGCTCAACGGGCGCTACAACCTCCGGAGAAAGATTGAGGGCTCGCTGGACCTCTTCCTCGAGGGGGGGCGTAAGGCCCGCGCCCTCGACGGGAGCGCCATCCCCCTGCGCGCTTTCCCCAACCTGAACCTGGGCTTCAGGTATCAATTCTCCGACCTCTTCGGCCTCTTTGTCGACCTGCGCAACCTGCTGTTCTGGCAGCACGAGGTCTACTACCTGTACCCGGGGCATCGCTTCCAGGCCCTGCTCGGCGTGAGTCTGAACTTCTAATGCGGGAGGCTAGCCGATGGTAATGGCACTCAGTGCTCCCGGGAGCTTAGCGGGCCGTCAGGAGCGTTTCGACAGGGTGCTGGGCGAGCTGCGTCACTACCTCGTGCTCGCCTCCCTCCTGGTGCTGGTGCTCCGGCCCTTCTACATATCCACCCTCATGGTGCTGGGCGGGGTGCTGAGCCTCCTACACATCGCGCGCCACCACCGCGAAATCCCCCTGCGTCGCTACTGGCCCCTGCTGCTCACCGTCGGCTACTTCCTCCTGTCGGCCCTCTCCACCTGGCACGGCATCATCCCCAACAGCGCGGGCTCCTCCATCGCCCGCCGCGTACCCTACGTCCTCATCCCCCTGATGCTGATAGACCTGTCCCCCCGGCGGTCCTGGGGTACGGCCCTGCTCCTGGGCATCCTCTGCCTGGATATCCTGCTCCTGCTGCTGACCCTCCGCGCCTGCTTCACCCTCGGACCACAGGGCTGGGAGTTCAGCTACCTGCTCGCCGGATGCAACCCGGCCGACTACCCCCTGACCTTCCACAACCTCTTCTTCAGCCCCCAGTCGCACTTCTACTACTCCACCATCACCGAGCGGCTCGGCCTGGCCTACTGGCCCTCCTACGTGGGCCTGGGCAACCTGCTGGGCCTGCTGGTGGTCGTGAGCCGCCTGCTGCGGGCAAGACAACGCCGCTGGCCCTTCTACGCATCCTACGCCGCGGTGCTGGCGGTGCTACTCTTCTTCCTGCTGCTCATCAACAGCCGGACCAACCTCCTGGGCGCGCTGCTCTGCCTCGGGGTGCTGACCGTCTGGACCCTACGCTGGGTGCGGGGCTGGCGACGCTGGGTGGTATTCGGGCTGCTGGGCCTGTGCCTGACCGGCCTGCAGTTCACCCGCCTGAACATCGCCAACGTGGGCTGGAGCAACTTCGAGTCCTTCGTCGAGCACGACGCCCGCCTCCACATGTGGCGCGAGACCATCACCGACGCCCAGCACTGGTCGCCCTGGGGGGTCGGCGCGGGCGGCGCGCGGCGCTACCTCGCGGCCCGCTGCGCGAGCAACCTGGCCGACTACCGGCAGGACAACGTGTCCCGGGGCGTAGTCCAGAAGGTGCACAACGAGTTCCTGGAGGCCTTCCTCGAGCTGGGCTACCCGGGCGGCCTGTACCTGCTGGGCATCTTCCTGCTCCCCCTGCTCCGTCTGCGGCGCTTCCCGGTGGAGAGCCTCTGCCTCTTCGGAGCCCTGGGGGTGCTGATGTGCTTCGAGTCGCTCGGCCCCCTCACGCAGTCCATCATGCTCCTGGCCTGGGTCTACAACCTGGCCTGGCTCTACGGCATATCGAGCTGGCACGACCCGGCCGACGCGGAGGGCCTCTAGGCACAGCAATATATCATTGAGTATCATAGGCCCTGCCCGAGGCGCGGGGCGCGCAATAGTACATGGCAGTATGGCAAAGGGGAGTATAGACCTGCGGGGAGTCCGGGTCAACAATCTGCGCATCGAGGAGCTATCAATCCCCCGGCGAGAGCTCGTGGTGCTGACGGGCCTCTCCGGCTCGGGGAAGTCCTCCCTGGCCTTCGAGACCCTCTACGCCGAGGGGCAGCGCCGCTACGTGCAGAGCATGACCGCCTACGCCCGGCAGTTCCTGGGCCGCATGCCCAAGCCCGATGCCGACTACATCGGCGGCATACCCCCCTCGATAGTGATTGAGCAGAGGGTGAGCAACCGCAACCCCCGCTCGACCGTGGGGACCTCCTCCGAGGTCTACGAGTACCTCCGCCTGCTGTTCGCCCGCGTGGGGAAAATCATATCGCCCGTCAGCGGCCAGGAGGTGCGCTGCCACACGGTGGACGACGTGGTGCGCTTCCTGGACCACCACGAGGGGGAGCGCGCGATGGTGCTCGCCCCCCTGAACCCCGGCGGGGGGCGCGTCGGCCTGGACCTCCTGGAGGACCTCTCGAGCGAGGGCTACAGCCGGGTGTACGTGGAGGGCGAGCTCATGCAGATTGACGACGAGGATGTCCGCGAGGCCGTCTGCCGGATGCAGAGCCCGGTCTACCTCCTGGTCGACCGCTTCGTGGCGAGCTCCGAGGCCAGCGGGCAGATGCGCGCCAGCGACAGCGTGGAGGCGGCCTTCCGTCGCGGCGAGGGGGCCTGCCGCATCATGCTGATGCCCAAGGAGGGCGAGCCAAGCCCACACGATTTCAGCGTACGCCTAGAGCTCGACGGCCTCACCTTCCAGCGCCCCAACCCCAACCTCTTCAGCTTCAACAACGCCATGGGGGCCTGCCCCGTCTGCGAGGGCTACGGAATGGCCGTGGGCATCGACGAGGACCTGGTCATACCCGACAAGAACCGCTCGGTCTACGACGACGCGGTGGCCTGCTGGCGCGGCGGGAGCATGCGCCAGGTGCGCGACGAGTTCATCGAGGAGGCCTCGCAGGTGGGCTTCCCCATCCACCGCCCCTACTTCGAGCTGACCGACAAGCAGCGGGCCATGCTCTGGGACGGTGTCGGCCGCGCCGAGGGCATCAACGCCTTCTTCGAGGCCCTCAAGCGGCAGAACTACAAAGTGCAGAACCGCGTGATGCTCTCGCGCTACACGGGCAAGACCCTCTGCCCCACCTGCCACGGGCACCGCCTGCGCGACGAGGCCCTCTGGGTGAAGGTCGCCGGCTACAGCATCTCCGAGATGGTGGACATGCCCCTCCACCGCCTCAGGACCTGCCTCGACGGCCTGGAGCTCGACCCCCACGACATGGCCATCGCCCGCCGCCTCCTGCAGGAGCTACGCACCCGCCTGGCCACCCTGACCGACGTCGGCCTGGGCTACCTGACCCTCAACCGCCTATCCAACACCCTGAGCGGGGGCGAGACCCAGCGCATCAACCTGGCCACCTCGCTGGGCAGCTCGCTGGTCGGCTCGCTCTACATACTCGATGAGCCGAGCGTGGGCCTGCACCCGCAGGATACCCAGCGGCTCGTGGCCGTGCTGGAGCAGCTCCGCGACAAGGGCAACACCGTGCTGGTCGTGGAGCATGATGAGGACGTGATGCGGGCCGCCGACACCATCATCGACATGGGCCCGGGGGCGGGGCGCAACGGCGGGCAGGTGATGTACGTCGGGCCACTGGATGGCGTATCGGCTAAGCCCGAGAGCCTCACGGGGGCCTACCTCTCCGGGCGGGAGCGCATCCCCCTGCCCCCGGCCCGCCGCCCCGGCCAGGGCGAGCTGCGCGTCGGCGGCGTGGTGGTCAACAACCTCAAGGGCGTGGACGTACGCATCCCCCTGGGCGCGCTCACGGTGGTGACCGGGGTGAGCGGCTCGGGCAAGTCCAGCCTCGTGAACGTGGGCGTACGGCAGGCCGTCGAGAGCCTCCTGCAGGAGGCCGACCCGTCGAACCCCAATTTCCGGGAGGTCAGCCTACGTGGCCCCTCCCTCTTCGACATGGAGCTCATGGACCAGAACCCCCTCTCGCGCTCCACCCGCTCCACGCCCGTTACCTACATCGGCAGCTTCGACCGCGTGCGCAATATCTTCGCGGCCGAGGAGGCCTCCAAGCGCCTCAACCTCGAGGCCAACGCCTTCTCCTTCAACTCCTCGGTGGGCGCATGCCCGGAGTGCTCGGGCGCGGGCCGCGTAGTGGTCGAGATGCAGTTCATGGCCGACATCGAGGTGCCCTGCGAGGCCTGCCACGGCACGCGCTACAGGCCCCAGGTCCTGGAGGCGCACCATCGCGGCAAGACCATACACGACGTCCTGCAGCTGACGGTGGACGAGGCCGCGGACTTCTTCCGGGGCACCGAGGGCAACGAGGCCACCCACCTGGTGGAGGAGCTGGAGGTGCTGCGGGAGGTCGGCCTGGGCTACGTGCAGCTCGGCCAGAGCACCAGCACCCTCAGCGGCGGCGAGGCCCAGCGCCTGAAGCTGGCCAGCTACCTCCTGAAGCCCCGCAGCGAGGAGCGCATCTTCTTCATATTCGACGAGCCCACCACCGGCCTGCACATCCACGACATCCGCCGCCTGCTCCACGCCTTCAGCCGCCTCGTGGAGCTGGGGCATACCATCGTGGTCATAGAGCACAACGTGGAGCTCATGCGCCAAGCCGACTGGATGATAGACATGGGGCCGGGGGCCGGGGAGTACGGCGGGCAGGTCGTCTTCATGGGCACCCCCGAGGAGCTGGCCCGCTGCGAGCAGTCCGCCACGGCCGAGTACCTACGGGGGCGGCTCTAGCGACCCTCCTCCCCGCGCCGAGGGAACCAGGGTATGCACCGGTTGACGCGCTGGCAGTAGGCATCGAACTCCTCGCCGTGCAGCCGGCGTAGCCATTTCTCCTCGCTGTGCTTTATCAGGAGGGTCAGGAATAGGTAGTAGGCCGGGGGGAGGATGAGGAGGTACACGTTGCCGGTGAGCATGACGATGGCGGATGCCTCAAGCATGAACGCCGAGTATATGGGGTTCCTGACGATGGCGAAGGGGCCGGTGGTGAGGAGCTGGTTGTGGGTGATGGCGGTCTGTATGCCGGAGAAGAGGGCCGCCCTGGCCCAGAGGGCGAGGGCGAATAGCGCGAGGGCGATGCCCGCGGCTCGTAGCGGCCACGTAGCGCCGGGGATGCGGAGCTGTGGCAGTACCCCTTGGTGGTCCAGGTAGCACGCGATGATGCTGGTGAGCATGACGGTGGGCGCGTAGAGCGGCTCCACTCCGAGGCGGGACAAATGCTTTTTCGCTCGGCTCATGGTCTCCCTCCTTCCTCCGTTTTTTCGCTGGACACGGTCATGCGCGAAGGTAGCTTTTTTTGCCCCAGGCTCGTTTCGTCTCATTCCAAATTTCCCTCGCCTTAGGATAATTCGATTGGAATGGCTACTTTTGCTCTTAGATTACTGGCTCTGCCCGCTGAATAGACCATTAAGCTTAGATGTCGGATAGTAAAGAAAGCAAGACTCCTCGCTGTGCAATGTGTGGCCGTCACTACGGCGAGGAGGGGACGGTCCTGATCGAGGGGCGCGACGGCTATGTCTGCCCTGCCTGCGTAGAGGAAATCCACCAGCTCATGGAGGACGAGCTGCAGGATATGGGGCCGAGCGCCGGCGGTATGAGCGTTCGGGAGCTGCTCCCCCCCCGGGAGATGAAGGCCTTCCTCGACCGCTTCGTGATAGGGCAGGACCGGGCCAAGCGCTACCTCTGCGTGGCGGTCTACAACCACTACAAGCGCGTCATGCAGGGGGCTATACCCCCGTCTGGGCCCCAGGCCGAGGAGTATGCCGAGGTGGAGGTGGAGAAGAGCAACATCCTGATGGTGGGCCCCACGGGCACGGGCAAAACCCTCCTGGCCAGGACGATAGCCCGCATGCTCCACGTCCCCTTCACGATAGTGGATGCCACCGTACTCACCGAGGCGGGCTACGTGGGCGAGGACGTGGAGGGCATACTCACCCGCCTGCTGCAGGATGCCGACTACAAGGTGGAGCGCGCCGAGATGGGCATCATCTTCATCGACGAGATTGACAAGATCGCCCGCAAGAGCGACAACCCCTCCATCACCCGCGACGTGTCGGGCGAGGGCGTGCAGCAGGCCCTGCTGAAGATGCTGGAGGGGACGGTGGTGAACGTGCCACCCCAGGGCGGGCGCAAGCACCCCGACCAGAAGTTCATCCAGGTCAACACGCGCAACATCCTCTTCGTCTGCGGCGGGGCCTTCGAGGGCATAGAGCGGCGTATCGCCCAGCGCGTCAACACGAAGGTGGTGGGCTACGGGGCCGGATCGTCGCGCTCCAAGGTGGAGAAGGACGAGCTCCTGCGCCACATCGCGCCTCAGGACCTGCGGGCCTACGGGCTCATACCCGAGCTCATCGGCCGGCTGCCAGTCCTGACGCACCTGGACCCCCTCACCAAGGATACGCTCCGCCGCATACTCACCGTGCCGGAGAACAGCATCGTACGCCAGTACCAGCGCCTCTTCGCGATGGACGGCATCGGGCTGCGCATAGATGATGAGGTCCTGGACTTCGTGGTCCAGAAGGCCATGGACTACAAGCTCGGCGCGCGGGGGCTCCGCTCCATCATGGAGGCCATACTCATCGACGCGATGTACGAGCTGCCGGGCACAGGCGCCGAGGAGTGCCGTATCGACCTGCAGTACGCGCAGGAGGCCCTTGGACGGGAGCATTTTGCCGGGGTGGGGTAGCGGGGTGGTACGATTATTCATAACTTCGCCTATGGGGACAGGGTGCCATTTGCCCTGCGTGTAGGTAAGAACGTCATGGTATGGATGTAAGAATTCGCAAAGGCTTAGACATTAAGCTTGTAGGGCAGGCCGAGAAGGTCTACGACCGTCTTCCGACCCCGGGGGACTACGCCCTCTACCCGACGGATTTCCCGATGATGGTGCCCCGTCTGCGGGTGCGCGAGGGCGATGTGGTGAAGGCGGGCTCGCCCCTCTTCGTGGACAAGCGGAATGAGGACATCGTCTTCGCCTCGCCGGTGAGCGGCACCGTCAAGCAGGTGCTCCGCGGCGAGCGGCGGCGCGTGGAGAAGGTGGTCGTGGGCTGCGGCACCGAGGAGCTGGAGTACGAGGACTTCGGGGCGGCGCAGCCCTCGGGCATGGCCCGTGAGGCCGTGGTGGAGAAGATGCTGAAGGGGGGCGTTTGGCCGTTGATACGTCAGCGCCCCTTCAACGTGGTGGCCGACCCGCGCATCGCCCCTCGGGACATCTTCATCTCCGCCTTCGACTCCGCGCCTCTGGCCCCCGACCTGGACTTCTCGCTCAAGGACAACGCCGAGAGCTTCCAGCTGGGCCTGGATGCCCTCCGCCGCCTCACCGACGGGGGGGTGCATATCGGCATCAACGGCAAGTACCCCCCGGCCAAGGTCTACGCCAGCGCGCAGGGGGTGCAGCTCCACAGCTTCTCGGGCCCCCATCCCGCCGGGAATGTCGGCGTGCAGATAAGCCACATCGCACCCGTGTGCAAGGGCGAGGTGGTCTGGACGGTCAGCCCCCTGGACGTAATCATCATCGGCCGCCTGTTCGCGAGCGGCCGCTACGACGCGCGGCGCATCATCGCCGTGGCGGGCAGCCGGGTGGAGAAGCCCCGCTACTACACCACCCTCATCGGCGCGCCGATGGCCCAGCTGCTGGACGGGCAGGTCAAGCCGGGACCGCGGGAGGCCCGCATCATCAGCGGGAACGTCCTCACCGGCATCAAGACCGGGCTGGACGAGTGGGTGCACTACTACGCCAACATGGTGACCGTCATCCCCGAGGGGAACTACTACGAGTTCATGGGCTGGCTCGCCCCCGGCCTCAAGAAGTTCAGCGCCTCCCACATGTTCCCGGCCTTCCTCATGCCCAAGCGCACCTACGACCTCGACACCCACATGCACGGCGGGCACCGCGCCTTCGTGGTCACCGGCCAGTTCGAGCGCGTCATGCCCATGGACATCTACCCCAACCAGCTGCTGAAGGCCATTCTGGCCAAGGATATCGAGGGGATGGAGAACCTCGGCATCTACGAGGTGGCCGAGGAGGACTTCGCGCTCTGCGACTTCGTGAGCACCTCGAAGATTGAGGCCCAGACCATCGTGCGCGAGGGCCTCAACCAGATGATACGTGAAATGTACTAACAAGCGGGAGCGAAAAAGATGGGACTACGATCCATACTCGATAAGATAAAGCCGAACTTCCAGCCCGGCGGGCGGTTCTCCTACCTGCATTCGACCTTCGAAGCCTTCGAGACCTTCCTCTACACGCCCGACACGGTCACCCGCCAGGGCAGCCATATCCGCGACGCGGCCGACCTCAAGCGCACCATGATCATGGTGGTCATCGCCCTGATGCCCGCCCTGGTCTTCGGCTGGTACAACATCGGCCTGCAGCACGCCCGGATGCTCGGCCAGACCGTGGACATCTGGCCCGCCATATGGTACGGCTTCCTGCAGATGCTGCCCGCCATCGTCGTCTCCTACGTGGTGGCCCTGGGCATCGAGTTCGGCGTGGCGCAGGCCCGGGGCCATGAGGTCAACGAGGGGGTGCTGGTCACGGGGATACTCGTGCCGATGATCATCCCGGTGGACCTCCCCCTGTGGATGCTCGCGCTGGCCGTGGCCTTCTCCATCGTCTTCGGCAAGGAGATATTCGGCGGCACGGGCATGAACATCTTCAACCCCGCCCTGCTCACCCGCGCCTTCCTCTTCTTCGGCTTCCCGGCCTACATGTCGGGCGACAGCGTGTGGGTCTCCGGCATGCGCGACGCGGCCCAGGTGGCCGACGGTTTCAGCGGGGCGACCCCCCTGTCGTACGCGGCGGCGGGGCTGGAGGAGCAGCTCCCTAGCGTCATGGAGATGTTCGTGGGGACCATCCCCGGCTCGGCGGGCGAGACCTCCATGCTGGCCATCCTGCTGGGCGCCCTGCTCCTGCTGGCCACGGGCGTGGCCAGCTACCGCATCATGCTCTCGGTATTCGCCGGGGGCTACCTCACGGGCCTGCTCTTCAACGCGATTGGCATCAATGCCTACATGGGGCTGCCGGCCCACTACCACCTGCTCATGGGGGGCTTCGCCTTCGGCGCGGTCTTCATGGCGACCGACCCCGTCTCGGCCTCGCAGACCAACGCCGGCAAGTGGGTGTACGGCTTCCTCATCGGGGTCTTCACCATCATGGTCCGGGTCATCAACCCGGCCTACCCGGAGGGGATGATGCTCTCCATCCTGCTGATGAACGCCTTCGCCCCGCTGATAGACTACGTCGTGGTGGGGCGCAACATCCGGGCCCGCAAGCGGCGTACCGCGGCGCTGGAGAGCGCCCGCCTGGCCAGCGAGCCGACCGAGTAAGTAACCACTGAACGACAAGAACGATGAAAAAGGATAGCAACGTATACATCTTCCTCTACTCGGTGGCGCTGGTGGTCGTGGTGGCGGTGCTGCTGGCCGTCGCCTCCACGGCGCTACGCCCGGCGCAGGAGCGCAACATCGAGATGGAGAAGCGCCTCGACATCCTGAAGGCCATCGGCGTGGATGGCCAGGTGGAGACCATGCAGATGCCCCGCCAGGCGGCCGTCAGCGAGCTCTACGATAGGTTCATCACCGAGCGCCTGGTGGTCAGCGGGGATGGCGTGGTCCTCGAGGGGTGGGATGCCTTCCAGCTCGACCTCCGCCCGGAGCTGGCCCGCATGCCGGGGGAGCAGCAGCTCCCCGTGTTCGTGGCCCATCTGGACGACGGCAGCACCAAGTACGTATTCCCGCTGGCCGGGCAGGGGCTCTGGGGGCCGGTGTGGGGCTACATCTCCCTGGATGCCGATATGGACCACATCTACGGCGTGTCCTTCGGGCATAAGGGCGAGACGCCGGGCCTGGGGGCGGAGATTGTGGGCGAGTGGTTCTGCGGCCAGTTCAAGGGCAAGGCCATATTCAGCGGCTCGAGCTTCGTGTCCGTCGCCGTGCTCAAGGGGGCGGGGGCCTCGGAGGGCATGCCCAGCGCGGTGGACGGCATCAGCGGCGGGACGCTCACCAGCCAGGGCGTGGAGCAGATGCTGATGGCCAGCCTGTCGGCCTACAGGCCCTACATAGAGCGGATGCGGGACGAGAAGGCCCAGCCGCCAGCACCGGTAGAGGTGGAGGCGGAAGCGGCCGAGGAGGCCCAGACGGAGGAGTCGGAACAGGCGGAGGATGCCACGCTCGACGCATCCGAGGCGCAAATGCAAACGGAAAAGGAGGGACAAAGCAATGGGTAGCCAGGCAAAAGGAGGAGGCCTCTTCTCCAAGCAGAACATGGAGCTGCTAACCGCCCCGATAGGGGCCAACAATCCCGTCACGGTGCTGATACTGGGCATTTGCTCCGCGCTGGCCGTGACCGTGAAGCTCAAGCCCGCCATCGTCATGGGCCTCTCGGTTGTGGTCGTGACGGCCGCGGCCAACCTGGTGATGGCCCTGCTGCGAAAGGGCGTGCCGAACCGCATCCGCATCATCGTGCAGCTCCTGGTGGTGGCCGCGCTGGTAATCCTGGTGGACCAGGTGCTCCAGGCCTACGTCTACGACGTGAGCAAGCAGCTGTCGGTCTTCGTCGGGCTGATCATCACCAACTGCATCATCATGGGGCGCATCGAGGCCTTCGCGCTCAACAACTCCCCCTGGCGCTCCCTCCTCGACGGCATAGGCAACGGGCTCGGCTACGGCCTGATACTCATCATCGTGGCCTTCTTCCGCGAGCTCTTCGGCTTCGGCACCCTCCTGGGCTTCCAGGTGATCCCCGACGCGCTCTACGCGGCCAACGGCGGCTTCTACGTGAACAACGGCTTCTTCATCATGCCCCCCATGGCCCTGATCCTGGTGGGCTGCATCATATGGGTGCAGCGCCTGCTCAACAAGGATTTGCAGGAGAAGAGCTAGCCAAGGCAAGGCAACCACAATCTACACACGATAAGCTATGCAAGACATAATCAGCCTATTCGTACGGTCCATCTTCGTGGACAACATGATATTCGCCTACTTCCTGGGCATGTGCTCCTACCTGGCCGTCTCGAAGACCGTCAAGACCTCCGCCGGGCTGGGGCTCGCCGTCATCTTCGTGCTGGGCATCACCATGCCGGTCAACTACCTGCTCAACTCCTACGTGCTGCAGAAGGGCGCCCTCTCGTGGCTGGGGGCGCAGTACGCTGAGATCGACCTGAGCTTCCTCTCCTTCATCATGTTCATCGCCGTCATCGCCTCCATCGTGCAGCTCGTCGAGATGGCCGTAGAGAAGTTCTCCCCCGCCCTGTACAGCTCGCTGGGCATCTTCCTGCCCCTGATCGCGGTCAACTGCTCCATCCTGGGCGGCTCCCTCTTCATGCAGGAGCGGCACTACAGCTCCATGGCCGAGGTCCTCTCCTTCAGCCTCGGCTCAGGCATAGGCTGGTTCCTGGCCATCGTGGCCCTGGCGGCCATCCGCGAGAAGCTCAAGTACTCCAACATACCCGCCCCGCTGCGGGGCATCGGCATCACCTTCATCCTCACGGGCTTGATGGGCATCGCCTTCATGACCTTCATGGGCGTGAAGATCTAGCCCGAACGCCAATTCCGAAACCAACGTCCCCTGATGGGCATCCAGTAGAACAACCGAAATAGACAACTCATGGCAGCAAATACGATGATTATCGCCCTTAGCGTGGTCGTTTTCCTGATGGTCATTCTCCTGCTGGTGATCATGCTCCTGGTCGCCCAGAAGAAGCTCGTGCCCCAGGGGAAGGTCGAAGTGTCCATCAACGATGGGGATAAGCTCCTCGATGTCAACATGGGGGGCACCCTGCTCTCCACCCTGACCTCCGAGGGCATCCTCCTCCCCTCGGCCTGCGGCGGGGGGGGCACCTGCGGCACATGCCGCTGCCAGGTGCATGCGGGCGGCGGCACCATACTCCCCACCGAGACGGGCTTCTTCACCCGGAAGGAGCAGGAGAACGACTGGCGCCTCGCCTGTCAGGTCAAGGTGCGCGACAACATAAAGATCGAGGTGCCTGAGGACATCCTCGGCGTGAAGAAGTGGGAGTGCGAGGTCGTCTCCAACCGCAACGTCGCGACCTTCATCAAGGAGTTCGTCGTGCGGCTACCCGAGGGCGAGGAGCTCAACTTCCGCTCCGGGGGCTACATCCAGATCGACGTGCCCGAGATCGACGTGGACTTCTCCACCGACATAGACGTGGACGAGCAATTCCGCGACGAGTGGGACAAGTTCAACCTCTGGAGCCTGAAAATGCACAACCCCGAGGCATCCTACCGGGCCTACTCCATGGCCAACCACCCGGCCGAGAGCAACATCATCATGCTCAACGTGCGTATCGCCACCCCGCCCTTCGACCGTGTCAATGGCGGCTTCCAGAAGCTCAACCCGGGCATCTGCTCCTCCTACATCTTCTCGCGCAAACCCGGCGATAAGGTCACCATCGCCGGGCCCTACGGCGAGTTCTTCCTGGTGGACAACTCCCAGCGTGAAATGATGTTCATCGGGGGGGGCGCCGGCATGGCCCCCATGCGCTCGCACCTCTTCCACCTCTTCCACACCCTGAAGACCGACCGGAAGGTCAGCTTCTGGTACGGGGCGCGCTCCCGACGCGAGATATTCTACGAGGAGGACTACCGGGCCATCGCGCGCGAGTTCCCCAACTTCAACTTCACCATCGCCCTCTCCGACCCCCACCCGGACGACAAGTGGGACGGGGCCACAGGCTTCATCCACCAGGTCATCCTCGAGAACTACCTCGACCAGCACGAGGCCCCAGAGGACATAGAGTACTACCTCTGCGGCCCCCCACCCATGACCGCCGCCATCAACCGCATGCTCTACGACCTGGGCGTTGAGAACGATATGATACACTACGATAACTTCGGAGGATAGCACCCATGAACCGCAACAGCCCATCGATTCGGAGCCTCGCCCTCGCCACCCTTCTGGCCATGCTCGCCCTTGCCCAGAGCGCCTGCTCCGACGACCCCCTAAAGCTCGGCGATGTGGAGAACTACACCGTCAAGCGGGACACCGTCTGGAAGGCCGGTAGCCCCATCATCGTGCGGGGTACGATGCGTGTTGAGAAGGGGGCTACATTGCGGATTGAGGCCGGCACTAGGGTCCAGTTTGCCACGGATGCGCAGCTCGTGGTGGGCAAGGAGACCACGGCCAACCTGAGGGTGGAGGGCACGGCGGAAAACCCCGTAATCTTCGAGTCGCGCTCGAAGGAGGGGTGGAGCGGTATCCGCCTCATGAAGACCGGGAACAATACGCTCATAAAGCACCTCCAGATTAAGGGCGGGGGCGACAATTCAAGCCCCGCTCTCGGCATCGCGAAGCTCTCCTTCGCGGTGGAGGGCCTGGAGATATCGGCCTCCCGGGGCCTGGGCCTGTCCATCGCCAGGGTCGAACCTGGAGCCTCTCTCAGCAATTTGAGCCTCGAGAGCGAGAACCATCCGCTCGCCATTAGCCCCGGGGTTCTGGGCCTCCTCCCGGCCAATCTGGACATAAAGACCGGGAAGGGGAGGGGCATACAAATCAGCGGCGGGATGGCGAAGGCAGAACGCCTGGATTTTAAGTATAAGGATTACTACATCTCGGGCCCGGTATCCCTCAACGCGAGCCACCTGAATATGGGGCCCAACGTCACCTTCCATTGCGAGCCGAAATCCTCCATCATTGTCGGGGAGGAATTCCCAACCATATTTACTTGTAGGAAATGCGTATTCACCTCCACCGCGAAGGAGAAGAAGCAGGGGCAGTGGGCGGGCCTACAGCTCAAGGAGAATACCCAGCCCAGCAGCGTGATTGAAAACTGCACCGTCGAGGCGGGTGGTGGATACGGGGCAAATGCCGGTCTGGCAATCATCAAGGTCAACGGCATCCTCGTGAAGAATTCGCTCTTCCAGTTCAACAGGGGGGCCGGAATCGGTTGTCAGGGATGCAATATCCACAGTGAGGGTAATAGGTTCTTCGAGAACACGAATAACCGGGTGGCTCAGCTGTAGGCTGGGCGATTTGACCCGAGCGCCAGCCTACGCGGCGGGCATCCTGCCCCCTTCTGCTGGCCTGGGCTACTCCCCCTCTTCCCCCCGCATGCAGCGCGCGTGCCGACAAGGGGCCTCATCTCGCAGCCCCCGGCATCCCTGCTCCTCCTCGAGGTCCTCCTCCACCTCGCGCTGCTTCTCCTCGTCGGCCTGCGTACGTCGGCGGAGGTAGCGCTCGCACTGCCCCATGCGGTCGTAGCCCAGCATGATGCCGAGCATGAAGTCCTCCTCGTCCGTTATCAGGTTGAGCGCCGGGCTCGAGAAGCCCCGTACAATCTCCACGCAGTTGGGGTTGCCAAAGAAGACGTTGATGCGGCTGTGGCGCACGCTCTGTATGCAGAACTCGATGCCCCGCTGCGAGAGGAACTGCTCGACATCCTGCCGCTCGCTGGCGCACATGGTGTGTAGCACCAGGCTGCGCAGCCCCTTGTTGTACTCGTAGATGTGGTGGCATAGCACCCTGAAGTCCACGCTCATCGCGCCGTTTTCCGTAGTCATGATTGCTGTGTATAGCAACGAAAGGCCTGCCCTATCAGGAGCAGGCCCATCCGTTAACCTAAAGAGAAAAAATCATCCGCCAATTTCACGGTTGGGCCTGGCGGCTCGCCCTATGCCTTGGCACTCCCCGCCCCTTGGGGGAGGGAAGCCTAAGCCTATTTGAATTCGCCCTTGATTTTGCCCACCCAGGCGGATATGCGGCTGTCCGTCATGTCGCCCTGGTTGTCCTCGTCGAGGATAAGGCCCACGAAGTCGCCACCGTCCGCGGCCTTGGACTCCACGAAGTCGTAGCCGTCGGTGGAGGTGAAGCCAATCACGTCGCAGCCCTTGCCCTGCAGCGCCTGGTACACCGTGCCGACACCGTCGCAGAAGGTGTCGCCGTAGGTGGCCTGGTCGCCCAGCCCGTAGAGGGCCACCTTCTTGCCCTTGAGGTCAACGCCCCCGAAGGCGCCCACGAAGCCCTCCATGTCGTCCTGCAGGTCGCCCACGCCCCAGGTCGAGGTGCCGATGATGATGTTCTCAAACTCGGCCATCTTGCCGGCATCCGTGTCGCTCACGTTGTAGAGCTCCGCGTTGCCCAGGGCCTCCTTGATCTTCTCTGCTGCGCCCTCGGCGTTCCCGGTCGATGAGCCGAAGAAAATTCCTACCTTCTCCATCTTGTCTTAGTCTTTTAAGTTGTGAGTGTATTCCCTCATTGGTTTGCAACGCAAAGGTAGTGCCATTCCAAATAGTGGCAAATCCCCAAAAATGGGTATTTAATCTTAGTCCAGTGTTTGGGAACGGGCCCCGGCGAGTTCCCCATAATTTGTTACCTTCGCGACGCTTTAGTCGTAACGGCAATACCGGATAGAGATGGGCATACACCGCGCGGAGTTTCTTTGTAGCAGCCAGAAGTGGGAGCAGTGCCCTGCCCCGGACCGTGGCGAGGTGGCCTTCATCGGTCGGTCCAACGTGGGGAAGTCCTCGCTGATCAACATGCTGACCCGGCATGGCTCGCTGGCCAAGGTGTCGGGCACGCCCGGTAAGACCCAGCTAATCAACCATTTCCTGATTGACAATTCGTGGTACCTGGTGGACCTGCCCGGCTACGGCTTCGCGAAGATCTCGAAGAAGGGCCGGGCCACGCTCGAGCAGATGATCAAGGGCTACGTGGCGCACCGGCCGAACCTGTACTGCCTCTTCATCCTGCTGGATGTCCGCCTCGAGCCGCAGCGCATAGATATAGAGTTCATGCAGTGGGCGGCCGGGCAGGGGGTGGCCATCGCCCTAGTCATGACCAAGGCCGACAAGCTCTCCAAGACGGCCCTGCCCGAGCACGTGGCGGCCTACCGCGAGGGCCTGCTGGAGTACTGGGAGGAGTGCCCGCCCCTCTTCGTGAGCTCGGCCCAGAAGGGCGTGGGGCGCGAGGAGATAATCGATTTCATCCAGTCCTTCATACACCAGGGGACCGAGTAGCATAGTACGCACAAACATAGGAGGATATAGCCAGAGCAATGAGTGAATCGCAAATAGTATTCTTCGCCGGGAGGAACAGCCGTGATTTGGCCGAGCGTATCGCCAGCGAGTACGGTGTCAAGCTGGGGGCCCAGAGCTTCCTGGGCTTCAGCGATGGGGAGTTCCAGCCATCCTTCGAGTGCTCGGTCCGTGGCAAGACGGTCTTCCTGATTCAGAGTACGAATCCGCCCTCAGACAACCTCTTCGAGCTGCTGCTGATGGCCGACGCGGCGCGCCGGGCCTCGGCCTACAAAATCGTCGCGGTCATCCCCTACTTTGGCTGGGCGCGGCAGGACCGCAAGGACAAGTCGCGCGTGCCTATCGGCGCGCGCGTGGTGGCCAACCTGATTGAGGCCAGCAGCATCGACCGGGTGATGACCATGGACCTGCACGCGGACCAGATTCAGGGCTTCTTCAACATCCCGGTGGACCACCTCTTCTCCTCCTGGATGTTCGTCCCCTACATCGAGAGCCTGAACATGGAGAACCTGGCCTTCGCCTCCCCCGACATCGGCGGGGCCAAGCGGGCCAGCGTCTACGCCAAGAACCTGCACTGCCCGCTCATAATCTGCCACAAGACCCGGGCGGTGGCCAACCGGGTGGAGAACATGACGGCCATCGGGGACGTGGAGGGCAAGGATGTAATCCTGGTGGATGACATGGTCGACACGGCCGGCACCATCACCAAGGCGGCCGACATGATGGTGGACCTGGGGGCCCACTCCGTGAGCGCAATCGCCTCGCACGCAGTGCTCTCCGGGCCAGCCTACGATAGGATTAACGCCTCGAAGCTCAAGGAGCTGGTGGTGACAGACACCATCCCCCTGCGGGCCGATGCCGACCGGAGCAAGATACGCGTGCTCTCGGTGGCGAACCTCTTCGCGGACGTGATCGCGAAGGTATTCCACAATGAGTCCATCAGTAAGAACTACGTTTTCTAGCCCATGAACAGGGAGAAGCCGCTAATTCTGGTTAGCAATGACGACGGTATCGATGCCAAGGGGATAGGCCTGCTGGCCACGGCCATGGCCGACCTGGGCGAGGTGTGGGTGGTGGCCCCGGCCCAAGCGCAGTCCGGCATGTCGCAGGCCCTGACGGCCGTCCGCCCCCTGCGGATGAAGGAGCTCGACCGGGGGAGGCCCTACCGCGAGTTCAGCGTGGACGGTACGCCGGTGGACTGCGTGAAGCTGGCCCTGTGGGGGATAGTACCCCGGCAGCCAGACCTGGTGGTGGCGGGGATTAACCATGGGTCCAACGGCTCGATCAACGTGCTCTACTCCGGGACGATGGGCGCAACGCTGGAGGGGTGCATCGCCGGCATCCCGAGCATAGGCTACTCCCAGGTGGGGCGGCGCGTGCAGGAGAAGTTCCAGCCCTACGTGCAGCGGATAGCGCGGAACGTGCTGGAGAGGGGCCTACCGCAGGGGGTCTGCCTGAACGTGAACCTGCCGCAGCGCCCCTTCGACGGGGAGGTGCGGGTATGCCGCCAGGCCAACGCCCGCTTCGACAACACCTACGAGCAGCGCGAGGACCCCTTCGGCAAGCCCTACTACTGGCTCTGCGACTCGTTCCGCAGCCTGGAGTACTACGCGCCCGACACGGACGACATGGGCCTGCGGGAGGGCTGCATCACGATAGTCCCCACGATGATAGACCTGACCCACCGCGCAACGATGGAGGAGCTGCAGACATGGGAATGGGGAGCATGATACAGGGCCAGAATGATAGGGTCTCGACCGGCGTGAAGCTGGGGGGCTTGCTACCCCTGCTGCTCTTCGCCCTGCTGATGGGGGCATTCTACCTACGGCTACCCGACGGGGTGCACTGGTTGCGCCTGGTCTCGGGGGAGAACCTCCCGCGCATCCTGAGCCTCTCGGTGCTGGGCAACGCCCTGGCCTTCTTCATCTTCATCCATAAGGGGCGGCTGCTCGTGGCGCGCGGCATTCTGGGGATGACGATAGGCTACGCCGCGGTGGTCTTCATCCTGAACCTAGCCCTCTAGCGGGATGCGCTACTTCCTGGTGGTCGGTGAGACTTCGGGCGACCAGCACGCCGCGGCCCTGATGCGGGGCCTGATGGCGGTGGATGCTCAGGCTGAGTTCGCCTACCTCGGCGGCGATGCCATGGCTGCGGTGGCCCCCGGTATGGTGCTGCATTGCCGAGAGCTGGCCATCATGGGCTTCTGGGAGGTGCTGGCGGGCCTACGACGGGTGCTGGCCAACCTGCGGAAGTGCCTCCGGGCGATAGAGGACTTCCGCCCCGATGCGGTAATCCTGGTCGATTTCCCGGGCTTCAACCTCCGCGTGGCCAAGGCCTGCCGGGCTCGTGGTCTGCGGGTGTTCTACTACATCGCCCCGAAGGTCTGGGCCTGGAAGGAGCGGCGCGTGGAGCAGCTTCGGGCCTACGTGGATAGGCTGTTCATCATTTTCCCCTTCGAGGTGGAGTACTTCCGCAGGAAGGATATCGCCGCCATCTACGAGGGCAACCCCCTTCTGGATGAGCTGGATACGTCCCCCCCGGCGCAGGACGAACGGGAGGAATTTTGCGCGCGGCATTCCCTCGACGGCCGGCCGAAGGTTGCCCTGCTGCCGGGTAGCCGGGTGCAGGAAATCCGCGCCACCCTCCGGCGGATGGGCAACCTGAGCGTGGACTACCCGGCCTACCAGTTCGTGGTGGCCGCCGCGCCTTCCATCTCCGAGGAGGAATACGCCCACATCCTGGGTGAGTTCCCCGACCTGGCGATAGTCTACGGCGATACGCCCGGTCTGATGCGCCACTCCGTGGCCGGGGTTGTGACCTCTGGGACGGCAACCCTAGAGGCGGCCCTTCTGGGCTTGCCCGAGGTGGTGGTCTACCGGGCCAACCCCATATCCATGGCCATAGCCCGTCGGCTGGTGAAGCTGCAGTGGGTGAGCCTGGTGAACCTGGTGCTGAACCGGGAGTGCGTGCGCGAGCTCCTGCAGGAGGATTTTAACGCATCGGCGCTCCGCTCCGAGCTGGGGCGTATACTGCCCGGTGGCGACCGCCGCGATGGGATGCTGGGGCAGTTCCGCGAGCTGGCCGAGATGCTGGGGGGGCCGGGCGCATCGATGCGTGTAGCCGAGAGGATGTATGGTCTGCTTACTGAGGTGTAGCAGCGTGCTACGCGTAGCTTTCCTGTTGCTGCTATGCGCCTGTAGCATGGGCATGGCCCGTGCCCAGCAGCTGGTGAGCGTGAGCCTCTTGGATACGAGTAGGCTCGAGCGACTGGAGATTGTGCCGGCGCGGGGGCGCTACAGCGTGCTGGTCAATGGGGTGTCGCGCTCCCTGTCGGTGGGCGAGCGGCTGCGCGTGGTGCGAACCGGCGATTCGCTATTCCTCCGCGTGGGTGCGGAGCTGCTGGGCCTCTGTCGGCATGCGGTGCTGCTCGGCGAGGAGGGGCGTGGCCAGTTCACCCTGGAGGTGGAGCCACCCCTTGCGCTGAGTAGGCTCTACGACGGGAATGTGAGCCTGAGCGTGGACTACGGGCGGATAATGTGCGTTAACCTGGTGGAGATGGATGTCTACCTCGCGGGTGTGATCCAGGCCGAGATGGGCTACCGCGCCCCGCTGGAGGCATACAAGGCTCAGGCCCTGCTGGCGCGAACCTACCTTCTGGAGCATCTGGAGCGGCATCTGGCCGAGGGCTTCAACGTATGCGACCAGGTGCACTGCCAGGCCTACCACGGGAGCGCGAGCGCGAACGAGGTGGCCATGCGCGCGGCCCGTGAGACTAGCGGCCAGGTGGTGGTCGATGCCCAGGGACAGCTGATTGAGGCGGTGTTCCATGCCAACAGCGGGGGCGAGACGGCGGCCGCCGGTGATGTGTGGCTGCGCGAGGTGCCCTACCTCCGCCGGGTTGCCGACCCGCACTCGGCGGGGCAGCGTGGCGCGCGGTGGTCGAAGCGTATTCCGCTCGAGTCGTGGCGGCGCTTCATGGAGAGCAAGGGCGTGCCGCGCCGGGCGGCTGGGGCCTACGCGCTTCGCACGCCGCGCCGGGCCTCGCACTACCAGCTATCGGGGGCACGCCCCGTTCCTTTCCGTGAAATTCGGGAGCACTTCCACCTGAAGAGCGCGTGGTTTGACGTACAGGTGCAGGGGGGTATGATAGTGCTTGAAGGGCGTGGTTACGGGCACGGCATCGGTCTGAGCCAGGAGGGAGCCATGGAGATGGCCCGCCGGGGCTACGACGCGAGGGCCATACTGGAGCACTACCTCCCGGGGACGCGCATCGTGGGTCGGGAGACCGCGGCGAAATGAGTTGCTTCGCTGCCAAGGGGGGGCTGGTGGTGGAAGGTGTACGGCTTTTCGTCCCAAAATCTGTAGAATGCTTCTTGTTTCATGCTCCCGTTTCGCGGGTAAATGCTACCTTTGAGCCAAAGATAGGAGGGAAAATTATGCTAGGTATAGTGCGTTTTGGGTATCGACTTTTGCTGCTGATGGCGGGTCTGCTGGTGTCGCTGGCGGGCTTCGCCCAGAAGACCATGGATGCGCCGGAGATCGAGGTGAATGTGCCAAGTGGAGCGACAGTAAACCGCCCCAACCTGGAGGTGGAATTGAGTGTTTCTAGGGGGGGAGGTCTTGAGAGATGTGCAGGTTGGAAGTTGGATGGAAGTGGCGCTCTCATTCCTACTAAAACATTTTCTCCGGGGGGATGGGTTTCTACAACCTCAGAGCAGGATTTTATCGTTCTAGTGAAGCATGTCCTGAGGCTTGAAGGAAGCTCAACTCCTAATGAAAAGCAGGGATGGGCGATTAAGGAGCTTTCGATCAAGGCCTACAATGGCATGAATGAGCTGGAGTTAGCAAGGTATACCCCGAATCCATTTTATGTGACACATACTCCACTTGACCTTAACAATATCCCTAATGCACTCTGCTTGGATGTTTCGAATGAATACCATAGATTATACTTTAAACTACCTTCGTCAGTACAGGACCATTGGAAAATTAAGCTTAGCCTTAAGCTGATTCCCCAGGAAATGGTTCAGGTGAAAAAGACTGGTCTGGGGTCTCGCAAGCTGTACGTTCATACGCAACTCTATGATAAATCGATTCAACATAATGAAAACACCTATAAATCGGAATTGTCAGATGGAGACTGGATACCGAAGGATGCTTACGTAGGCTATGATCACACGTTGGGTGCTGCTGGTTATCCTGCTGCCCCACACCATCCTTTCCCCTCTGGAAGAGCAAAAGAGCTAAAATATAGAGGGAAACCTTTTACGAAAGAGATTAAGTGGAAGGTAGTCGGCAACATTGAGAAGTGGGTGGATAAACGGCCGAGCCCGGCGGTGAAGCGGAAGGCGAGCCTGCAGGTGGTGAATGAGGATGGCAGTGCGGCCTCTGGCCTGACGGTGAACATCGGCGGAGAGGCAGCCAAGGAAATGCCTCCCAGTTCTGGGATATACGTCGTGGAGCTGGATGAGAACGCTGACTACAAGTTCAAGGTCACTGGGCTCAGCGGGAAGGAGGTGACGGCCAGCGACATAAATCCGTCGTCGCCCTCGCCCTCTGGCAATTTCCACCTCGGTGCTGCGGACAAGGAGATTGGCACGCTGACCATAGGCCCTGCAAAGTCCACCAAGAACTTCCAGTTCACCATTCAGGAGGATGGTAATTCTGCGAATAAGCTTCCGGGCATAAAGGTAAGCCCGGTGGGGAGCGAGGTGACATTCAATCCGTCGGAGGCAACCTCTGCCACGGGTGGTACGGCGAGCCTTCAGGGCGGGGCGCGTACCTGGCCAGCATCGGTATCCTTCAGGTTCACCGACCCCTCGGAGGTGTTTGGGTCGAAGGATGTCTCGGTAGATGTTCCGCCCTCGGGGGCGATTCCCACAAAGACGGTCGAGCTGGAGCGTCTCAGCACGCAGGTGACCTTCAGGGTGAAGGATGGTTCTAGCCCCGTTGCGGGGGCGACTGTGACCGTGGATGGGCAGACGGGTACGACGGATGGCAGCGGCGAGGTGAAGCTCGAGCTGAAGCGTGGCAAAACGCACGCCTACCAGGTGAGCCACAGCGAATACAGCCCCACTTCGGGCAATACTGAGGTGGTGGGTGCGAGCCCGAGCTTCGTGGATGTTGCGCTGAGCAAGGTGCCCACGATCAAGGTGACAATCGAGGTGAAGGATGATGATGGTGCCCCGGTGAAGGGGGCCAAGGTGAGCATAAAGCCGAGCAGCGGCTCTGCGTTCACAGCGACAGACAATGGGGATGGCACGTATAGCGCGGGTTGCGTCGATGGGGACTATACCTACGAGGTGAGCGCACCTGAGCATTTCACGGCGCCCGCTTCGGGGAGCTTTAGCGTGGGGGGAGCGCCGGTCACGGAATCGGTCTCGCTGACGCGGAAGACGGTAGACTATAAGGTGGTGGTCAATGCGCCGGGGGCGATATCCGGCGAGCCGACGGTGGATATTTCTGGCTTCTCCGTGGTGAAGGAGTCTGGGAGTGGCGGTGTATTCACCTTTAAGGTCAGCGGGTTGAAGTCGGGCAAGGACTACAAGGTGGATGTCAAGATGTCGGGCTTTGAGAGCAAGATGGGCTTGGCGCTGGACCCCGGGCCGAGCGCGGCGACGGGGGCGACCAACCGGATGGAGATTACGCTGGAGGAGAAGCAGAATACCTATAAGCTGAACTTCACGGTGGTGGCCACTCTGGGCTCCAAGGATTACTCCAAGACGGGGGAAATCAGCGTGCTGTCCTGCACGCCGTCCGGCCTGCTGCAGAAGGTGAAGGAGGGCATCAAGAATGGCGGGAAATTCCCCTACGGGCTGGAGTTCAAGGCCCAGGCGGGCGTGCCGATAACGGTGAAGGTTAAATTCTTGAATTTCAAGCACTTTGTGGATAAGGAGCTTTCTTTTGAATTCCCTAGGACGAAATCTGAGGAGACTATCAAATTGGAGCAGAAGGATAAAGAGATTTACTGCGAGGCCAAGGGGGCGAAGAGGGCCTCGTTGTACTACTTCAAGGATGACGTTACGAAGAGCGATGGTACGTATACTTTTAGGGGGCTGGAAGAGGGTAAGGAATTCTACCTGGTGGTTATGAAGGAGGGGTATAAGAGCCAGCGGATAAAGTTGAGCTCGGCTAATCCCACTCCGGAGGTAAACTTGAAGGCAGAGACGGCGAGTGATCCCACCAAGAAGTACCGGATGCAATTCCGGGTGGTGGATTCTGATGGGAATGGGATTCCGATGGCTAAGGTGATATATGGTCCTTCTGGCTCGATACAACGAGGTGAGACGTGGACGGATGTGAACGGTGGCGTGCTTATTTTTGAACTTGAGGGGGCGACCGGTGGGAAGGAGTATGTCTTTGAGGTGAGCAAGGAGGGCTATGGGACGACTACCAGCATCAAGAAGGTGGCAGATAAGGATGAGACGATGGAGGATGTGGTGCTGAGCCGCACGAGGGGGATTGTAACCCGTGGGATGCTGGCTGTGCCGACAGCCCTGACTGCCCCCGTACCATACGGCCCGATACGTACTCGGGGCAGCTGGGATTTGACGGTGACCGTCAAGAGTGGCACTGAGCTCCTCTCTGGTGCGCGCCTTTACCTTCTCAAAAAGGAGTTCGAGATAGGAGACGGTGTGACCAAGCTCGAGTGGGGTGAGGGTAAAAAGAAAAAACCGCTAAAAAAACCTACGGGGAATATGTGGTTCGAGGTGGAGGGGGCGAAGAGTGTGAATGGAAGGAACGAAGTGGAGGAAGACCTGCTGGCGGTGACGCTCAATGAAAAGGTGCTGGATAATCCAGTGAGATACTATGAGGAAGGGAATGCTGACGAGATAATGGGCATAATCATAGAGGAGAGCAAGCTGAGCGGCGCAGAGAATGTGGTGAAGGCCTGGGTAAATAATTCATACACTGAGGAGGGCCAGAAGAAGCTGCAGTACATCCAAGTGATAGCACGGGATGGCGGTAGTGTGCTGGTGGATGGGAAGGACCTGCAGGAGAAGCCGCTGGAGGTGAAGCCCGATACCCCAGTGACCATAGAGTTCAGGCCTGAGGGTGGTCTGGATTTGTTGAGTGTACATGATGAGAATTTCGCCCGTTTCTTCACCCCCGAGGACCCGAACGACAGGAGGAAGGGTAAGCTGAAGATGCCGAAGCTGGCGTACCCGGATAATGTGCTCTACATACGGGGCGAGTTTGGTAAACGGGGAAATTCTGGCGAAGCGGAGCCGGCTAACTACAACGTTTCGTGGAGCATAGTGGATGAGAGCATCTACGGGGATGTCGTCTCGCTGACCATGAAGAACAACTCGGGTGAGGTGCTGACCAGCGGTGTGGGTATTGCTCAGAATAGGATAGTGTACTACGATGTGAGGGTGAACCATGAGGGTTACTACCTGAAGTCCTTCAAGCGCAACGGTGTTGAGCAGCTTCGTCCGGAGCAGAAGGAGCTGAGCGCCTTCTCCGATCAGTGGCGCGTGTCGGAGAACAGCGTTTTCACGCTGGAGCTGGGGGAGAAGGCCAACACGGGTGGTGGGAATGCGTTGCCGGGTGGTGGTGCGACCTCGGTGGAGAGCCGTCTGCTGGGCGGGGTGAAGGCCTACCCGGTGCCGCTGGTCGACTGGCTGAAGGTGTCGAATGTGCAGCAGGCGAAGCGCTACCGCCTCCTGAATGCCCTCGGGGTAAGCCTGATGGAGGGGACGATGAGCGGCGCGCCGATGCTGCAGCTGGATGTGTCGGGCCTGCCGGCGGGGATGTACCTGCTGGAGCTGGAGGATGTCGAGGGGCGCTTTAGCCGTCTGCGGCTGGTGAAGTAGCCCGCTTTCGGGTGTCGATGTCGGCCAGAATTATTCTGGAATAATTTATACCTTTGCGCTTGGTGTATAGTTCTGCACCAAGCGCAAAGTTTATATTAGCACGTATGGCGAAGAGCATAGTAGCGAGGGTGATATCCTCGGTTTTCGGCACGAAGTCCGAGAAGGACCAGAAGGCCCTGCAGCCGATTGTGGCCAAGGTGAACGAGGAGTGGCCCCGCCTCAAGGCGATGAGCAATGACGAGCTGCGCACGGTGGCGCAGGGCATGCGCGCCGAGGTGCAGGCTTCGTTCGCCGAGAGCCAGAGGGAGATCGGGGAGCTGAAGCACCGTCTGGACGTGGAGCCGCTCACGCTCGGCGAGCGCGAGAAGCTCTTCAAGCGCATCGATGAGCTGAAGGCCAGCATCGGGGAGAGCGTCGAGGCGGCTCTGCAGCGGGTGTTGCCCCTGGCCTTCGCGGTGGTGCGTGAGACGGCGCGCCGGTTTGCTGAGAGTGAGACCCTGGAGGTTACGGCCAATGAGCATGACCGCCAGCTGGCCGGCCAGGGGCGCGACTTCGTGGAGATAGAGGGCGACAAGGCCATATACTACACGAGCTGGATGGTGGGGGGGAATGAGATACGCTGGGACATGGTGCACTACGATGTGCAGCTGATGGGCGGGGCGGTGCTCCACGAGGGGAAGGTGGCCGAGATGTCGACCGGTGAGGGGAAGACGCTGGTGGCGACCCTGCCGGTGTTCCTCAACGCCCTGCCGGGCCTGGGGGTGCACGTGGTGACGGTGAACGACTACCTGGCCAAGCGTGACTCCGAGTGGATGGGCCCGCTCTACGAGTTCCACGGCCTGAGCGTGGATTGCATTGACAGGCACGAGCCCAGCTCGGATGCCCGGCGGAGGGCCTACGCGGCCGACATCACCTTCGGCACGAACAACGAGTTCGGCTTCGACTACCTCCGCGACAACATGGCCTTCGAGGTGGGGGGCCTGGTGCAGCGCGAGCACAACTACGCCATCGTCGATGAGGTCGACTCGGTGCTGATTGACGATGCCCGTACCCCGCTCATCATCTCCGGCCCGACCAACCGGGACAACAACCAGATGTTCGAGGAGTTCCGCCCGGAGGTGGAGCTGCTGGTGAACGCGCAGCAGAAGTTCGTCATCCAGCAGCTGGCCGAGTCGAAGCGGCTCATCGCCGAGGGGAAGAACGAGGAGGGGGGGAAGATGCTCCTGCGCGTGTTCAAGGGTCTGCCGAAGTACAAGCCGCTGACCAAGTTCGAGAGCGAGCCGGGCATCAAGAGCCTGCGGCTGAAGACCGAGAACTTCTACATGCAGGAGAACAACAAGAACATGCATCTGATAACGGATGACCTGTTCTTCATCATCGACGAGAAGCGCCACAGCGTGGAGCTGACCGATAAGGGCATCGACATGCTCTCGCGGCGGGTGAACGACCCGGATTTCTTCGTGCTGCCGGACATGGGCGTGAAGGTGGCCGAGATTGAGGAGGGGGATGGCACGCCCGACGAGAAGGCCCGCGCGAAGGAGGAGCTCATGCGGCAGTGGTCCAACAAGGCCGAGCGCCTCCACATCGTGCAGCAGCTGCTGAGCGCGTACACGATGTACGAGCGCGACGTGGAGTACCTGGTGGAGGACAATCAGGTGAAGATTGTCGATGAGCAGACGGGGCGTACGCTCGAGGGGCGGCGCTACTCCGACGGGCTGCACCAGGCGCTGGAGGCCAAGGAGGGGGTGAAGATAGAGGCCCCGACGCAGACCTTCGCGACGGTGACCCTGCAGAACTACTTCCGTATGTACCGCAAGCTCTCGGGCATGACCGGTACGGCCGAGACGGAGGCGGGCGAGCTCTGGAGCATCTACAAGCTCGATGTGGTCGTCATCCCGACCAACCGGCCGGTGATCCGCAAGGATGGGAACGACCTGCTCTACAAGACCGTGCGGGAGAAGTTCGCCGCCGTGATTGAGGAGGTGGAGCGGCTAGTGGGCGAGGGGCGGCCGGTGCTGGTGGGCACAACCTCGGTGGAGATTTCCGAGCAGCTGAGCCGCATGCTCAAGTTCCGCAAGATTCCGCATAATGTGCTCAACGCCAAGCAGCACCAGCGCGAGGCCGAGGTGGTGGCCCAGGCGGGCAAGGCGGGCACGGTGACCATCGCCACCAACATGGCGGGCCGTGGTACCGACATCAAGCTCAGCCCGGAGGTGCGGGCGGCCGGCGGGCTGGCCATCATCGGCACCGAGCGGCATGAGTCCCGAAGGGTGGACCGCCAGCTGCGGGGCCGCTCCGGCCGTCAGGGCGACCCGGGCTCGTCGACCTTCTTCGTGTCGCTGGAGGACAACCTGATGCGTATGATTGTGTCCGACCGCTTCGGGCGCATGATGGACCGCCTCGGGCACCAGGAGGGCGACGTGATTCAGCACCCTTGGTTCACCAAGTCCGTGGAGCGTGCCCAGCGGAAGGTGGAGGAGAACAACTTCGGCATCCGCAAGCGGCTCCTGGAGTACGACGACGTGATGAACCTGCAGCGTACCAATATCTACACCCGACGGCGGCACGCCCTCTTCGGCGAGCGCCTCGAGGAGGACATCGCCGATGCGATAGCCAGCGTGAGCTACGACATCGCGGGCATGTTCGCGGGCTATGAGGACTACGAGGGGCTGAACGACTTCATCATGCGCAGCTTCGCCATGGAGAGCACCATCAGCGAGGCGGCCTACACCGAGGCCTCTGGGGACCAGCTCGGCGAGCTCATCGAGGAGATGCTCACGGCCCGCTACAAGCAGCGGATGGACTCCATAAAGCAGCGGGCGATGCCGGTGCTGCAGGGCGTGGTGCAGGAGCATGGCGACCGCTTTGAGAACATCGCCGTGCCCCTCTCCGACGGGGTGCGCAGCATACAGATCACCATCCCGCTCAGGCGCGCCATCGAGAGCGAGGGGCGCGAGCTGGTGCGGGGCATTAGCCGCACGGTGGTGCTGCACGAGATAGACGACCACTGGCAGCAGCACCTCCTGGCCATGGACGAGCTCAAGCAGAGCGTGCAGAACGCCTCCTATGAGCAGAAGGACCCGCTGGTGATCTTCAAGTTCGAGGGCTACAACCTCTTCGAGAAGATGATAGGGACGCTCAATCAGGCCATTCTGGAAATACTCTTCAAGATCCACATACCCGTGGAGGAGCCCGAGCAGGTGCGTGAGGCCCCGGAGCGACCCAACCCGTCGAGAGGGCCGAAGAACCTCCAGGCCGGGCGGAGCGAGGTGGCCACCTCGCGGACCAGCGAGCCGAGCCGTACGCCCCTACGCCGGGAGAAGAAGATAGGCCGGAATGACCCCTGCCCCTGCGGCAGCGGGAAGAAGTACAAGCAGTGCTGCGGTAGGCACGATAAGCAATAGAATAGGGAGAAGGCCGTATGGCGATGGAGAAAATGGATATCGTAGCGCAGCTGCAGGCTGAGATACAGGGGGCTATCAGGGAGCTGCTGGCTCTGGAGGTGCCGTCGGAGACGATACAGGTGACCCCCACCCGCTCGGAGTTCGAGGGCGACTACACGGTGGTGGTCTTCCCGTGGGTCAAGCAGGCCCGGTGCAAGCCCGAGGAGCTGGGGCATAGGCTGGGCGACTACCTGCTGCAGCACTCGCCCAGCGTGGCGGATGTCAACGTGGTGAAGGGCTTCCTGAACATGAGCCTGCGCGACGAGTTCCTGACCCTGGCCCTGGCGAGGATGCCCAAGGATGGCACCTTCGGCCTGGCCGCGCCCAATAGCTCCGGCAGGACGCTCTGCCTGGAGTACTCCTCGCCCAACACCAACAAGCCGCTGCACCTGGGGCATATCCGCAACATCCTGCTGGGGTGGAGCGTGAGCCGCATCAAGGAGGCCGTGGGCGATAGGGTGGTCATGGTCAACGTGACCAACGACCGGGGGATACACATCTGCAAGTCCATGCTCGCCTGGATGCGCCACGGCCAGGGCGAAACGCCCCAGAGCAGCGGCATGAAGGGCGATTTCCTCGTGGGGAAGTACTACGTCCTCTTCGAGAAGGACTTCCGCCGGGAGGTGGCCGAGCTGGTGGCCGGGGGCATGACCGAGGAGGAGGCCAAGGAGGCGGCGCCCAGCATGCGCGAGGCCCAGGAGATGCTGCGGAGGTGGGAGCGGAAGGACCCCGAGATCTACGCCCTGTGGGAGCGGATGAACAGCTGGGTCTACGCCGGGTTCGAGGTGACCTACCAGACCCTCGGCGTGCATTTCGACAAGATATACTACGAGTCGGACACCTACATCCTCGGGAAGAGCCTCGTGGAGGACGGGCTGGCCTGCGGGGTGTTCTACCGGCGCGAGGACGGGTCGGTGTGGGCCGACCTGACCGACATCGGCCTCGACGAGAAGCTGCTGCTGCGCTCCGACGGCACCTCGGTCTACATGACCCAGGACCTCGGCACGGCCCTCGAGCGCTACAACGAGTTCCGCTTCGACGACATGACCTACGTGGTGGGCGATGAGCAGAACTACCACTTCCAGGTGCTGCAGATACTCCTCCAGCGCCTGGGCTACGAGTGGGCCTCGCGGATATTCCACCTCAGCTACGGCATGGTCGCCCTGCCGGAGGGGAAGATGAAGTCGCGCGAGGGTACGGTGGTCGACGCCGACGACCTCATCGCCTCGGTGGTGAGCATCGCCCGCGAAACCTCCGACACGCTCGGCAAGCTCAAGGAGGTGGACCCCGCCGACCTGGACGACATACACAGGGCCGTGGGCCTGGGCGCGCTCAAGTACTTCATCATCAAGGTGGACCCCACCAAGAGCATGGTCTTCGACCCCAAGGAGTCCATCGACTTCAACGGGAATACCGGCCCCTTCATCCAGTACACGCACGCCCGTGCATGCAGCATCCTCCGGCGGATGGAGGGCCAGGTCGAGCCCCTCCTCCCCACGCTGGAGGGCATCAGCTACAGCCCCTTCGAGCGTAAGCTCATCCGCCGCCTCTACGCCTTCCCGGGCCTCATCCGCCAGGCGGCCAAGGAGCATAGCCCCGCCCTGGTGGCCAACTATACCTACGAGCTGGCCCGCGAGTTCAACCAGTTCTACCACGAATGCCCCGTGAGCCGCGAGGAGGACCCCAAGCTCAGGAGCATGCGCGTGGAGCTGACCCGGGGCGTGGTCAAGGTGCTGGCCTCGGCGCTCAGGCTGCTGGGCATACAGGCACCCGAGCGGATGTAGCACACTAGCCGATACGCGGCATATGAACTACGAAGAGACGGTCGGCTACATCATGTCGGCCCTGCCCATGTTTCAGCGTGTGGGGGCCGCGGCCTACAAGCCCAACCTGGACAACTCGCACGCCCTGGACCTATACGATGCCTCCCCCCACGAGGATTTCCTCACCATCCACGTGGCGGGCACCAACGGCAAGGGGAGCGTGTCGCACATGCTGGCCGCCATCCTCACCGCCGCGGGCTACCGCACGGGCCTGCTGACCTCCCCCCACCTGCTGGACTACCGCGAGCGCATACGCGTCGATGGGCAGATGGTCAGCGAGGACTTCATCACCCAGTACGTCGATAGCCATCTGGAGGTCTTCGAGGAGATAAGCCCCTCCTTCTTCGAGATGTCGGTCGCCATGGCCTTCAGCTACTTCGCCGACCAGCAGGTCGATATCGCCGTGGTGGAGGTCGGGATGGGGGGGCGGCTCGACAGCACCAACATCATCAGCCCCACCGTCAGCGTCATCACCAGCATCGGCTACGACCACATGGCCTTCCTCGGGGGCACCATGGCCGAGATTGCGGGTGAGAAGGCCGGCATCATCAAGCAGAACCGCCCCGTGGTGGTGGGGGCTGTGGACGAGGAGCTCCGCCCCGTCTTCATCGATAGGGCCAGGGAGATGGGCAGCCCCTACACCTTTGCCCAGGACCGGTGGACGGTGGTGCCCAAGGGCGCATCGGGCGAGAGGCAATGCTTTGACTGCCTGAACAGCCGGTCGCGCAAGCCCATGGAGATTGTCACCGACCTTCGTGGCATCGTCCAATCGCAGAATTTGGCCACTGTCCTGTGCGTGGTGGACTACCTCCGCCGCGAGGGGCTACATATTCCGTGGACCATCGTGCAGCAGGGCTTGGGACGGGTGCAGCAGTCCACGGGGCTGGCCGGTCGGTGGCAACCCATCGACGAAAAGCCCCTCACCATTGCCGATGTCGCCCATAATCCGCAGGGTATCGCGGCGGTTCTGGCCCAGGTGGAGCAGACCCCGCATGAGGGCTTGCTCTGGGTGCTGGGCCTATCCGGCGACAAGGATGTCTCCTCCATTCTGGCCATGCTGCCCTCTGAGGCCACCTACTTCTTCACGCGGGCCGGTGTACCCCGGGCCATGGATGCGGATGCGCTTCGGGGGGAGGCCACTGGCCACGGGCTCAGGGGGGAGAGCTACCCGGATGTGGCCAGCGCGCTGCGAGCCGCCCGGGAGCGGGCCCGCCCCGAGGACCTCATCATGGTGGGGGGGAGCGCCTTCGTCGTGGCGGATGCGCTGGCCGCCGGGGTGGGGGAGAGCGGGCTGTGAGGTCAGAACTCCGTCCAGATGGTCTTGTCGTCCTCGCTGTAGCGTAGCTGGAAGGCCATCGGGGCATCGGCCACGGCCTTTCGGGCGAGCTCCAGCGCTAGGCGTACGTGGTCGGCCACGTTTGCGGCATCGGTGTAGCTCAGGTAGAGGGTGATGGTGCGGCGGGCGTTGTCGTGTACGTGTAGCCGGGCGGGGCAGTCGTCCCAGCTGTTGGGGAGCTCGAGGGCGTACTGCTCGCCGCTCGCCTCCATGATGGGGGGGATGATGCGCTCCAGCTCGAGCTGCACATTCCGCCGTCGCTGGATTTCGAGGTACTCCGGCGTGCTGGCCTGCTTTTCCTGCTCGAGCGCGTAGCTGGCCAGGCGGGGTATGATGTCGGCTAGCTGCTCGAAGGGGGGTAGGGGGAGAACCTCCAGCATGTTCTGCCTGAATAGGTAGTGCCGGGGTTCGTGTAGCATGATGGTTTCCCAGCCACGCCATGTGGAGAGCGCTACGTACTCCTCATCGATTATGAGGAATTCGCGCCCCTGCTGCGAGTAGGTGATGGTGGGGATGTGCCTGTATCCATGGCTGCTGACGGACTGGTCGAGGCCGGGGATTTTGAGCTCTGCGAGCCCCTCGAGCTGCTCCTTCGTGTACCTGGGCCTGAGGCGGAAGTAGTCCATGCGGTCCGGGGGGAAGAGCTGGGCGAGGCGCTTGAGCTCCTCCCGCTGGTAGTCCAGCAGCTGGGGGCTATTCCCCTGCCCGGGGAAGTTGAGCTTGCTGCGGTGGGTCTGCCCCCAGCCAATATGCTCGCGGACATAGCCTATCCCCAGGGGGAGGGGGCTCTCGGCCAGCAGCCCATCGAGTATTGCCAGGGTGGGGAGGAGGTGCTTGGCCTTCTGGACGAAGCTGCTGTAGGGGAGGCGTAGCTCCGCGCGCTGCCGCTCGTTGAGGCGCACGCGTAGCACCTCGCTCTTCTGCTCGCTGCGGAGGTGGTGGGCGTACCGCTTGGTGGCGAGCAGGCTCTTGGCCATGACGCCGACGCTCCCCGTGGCCACGCTGCGGATTTTCGCCTCCTTGAGCTGCTCGTGCTTTTTGCCGTTCAGGGCTAGCATCCCCTCGGTGCAGAAGCGGGCGTAGCGGGGTAGCATCAGCCGGAGGAGATCGAGGGAGAAGATGCGCTCATCCTGGGTGTAGCTCCCGCCGAAGAAGGGGCGGAAGTGGGGGCTGTAGTGGCTGAGGCGCAGCACGAGGTACCCGTCGATGCTGTAGTCGATGCGCTTAATCCGGCGCTCCTCGCCCTTCTTGGCAGGGTAGTGGTGCACCTTGACCTCCAGGTCCGGGGTTGGGCAGCTGAGCAGGGCCTGGAGCATCTCGTCGGTGCGCTCGAGGTCCTCGCCACTGTTGTGGTAGCGCCTGGGCCTTCGGGCTTGCTCCGCCCGCCCCAGCTCCCGCCCCAGCTCGGCGACCAGCTGCCTGAGGGCCGCCCGCCAGTGGCGCTTGTCGCTACCCTGGGCCTTCTGCAGACGGGCGGCGGTGAAGCTGGCCAGCTCCTCGGGGGTGAGTGGGGGGTGCTTGTCCATGGCCTTGGGCTTTGCCGCGAAGGTGGGGGATTTCCGTTCCGATTATGGCCTACACTCCCTTTTTCAGGTCCCTCCCCTCATCACCATAATCGGAGTGGATGTGGCCGGGTTGCCTATTCCCCCGGCGCGACCCCGCCCTCCAGCATCTTCTTCACCTTCTCGTACTTCTCCATCATCCCCTTCTCGGCGCGGAAGCGGAAGTAGAGCTTCTTCAGGAGGTTGAGCGAGTTCCCGTGGCCGGGTATGAGCTCGCAGACCTTCTCGGCCAGCGGGATGCACTTGCGGTACTCGGCCTGCGCCTCCGCCTGGAGCTTATCGTAGCCCTTCGTGTCGCTCGAGGGCAGCTTCGCGGCCTGGTCCGACAGGTCCACAGCGTGGTTGTAGTGCAGCACGGCCATGTTGTAGTACGCGTCGGGGTAGTTGGGCACGATGGCCACGGCCTGCTGGTAGGCGGCCTCCGAGGCTTTCATGTCGCCCAGCTCGTCGTAGACTATCCCCTTGGCGAAGTAGAGGCTCGCATTCTTCGGGCTCTTGGCCAGCGCCCGGTCTATGAGCTCGATCACCCCCTGCGAGTCCTCCTTGTGCTTGATGTTGTACTCCACCAGCTGCATGAGCACGCACTGCGCCTCGGGGAACAGCCCCACGCCCCGCATGAGCATCTGCTTGCCCTTGGCCCCCTGGCCGCAGAGCTCGGCCGCCTCGAAGTACAGGCAGTATACCTGCCCCTTATTCGTGTAGCCCGCGTTGATGGCCTTCTCCAGGTAGCCCATGGCCGGCGCGTACTGCTTGTCCTTCAGGAGCATGATGCCCGTGTAGTAGCTGAGCGTGGAGTCCACCTGGGCCCTGCCGGTGATGGAGTCCACGGCCAGCGCCCGGGCGAAGTGGCCGACGGCCCCCTTGTAGTCCAGCTGCTTGCTGGCGTTTATCCCCGAGGCGATGGAGGCCCTGCGGATGGCCTCGTAGCCCTGGGCGATACGCTTGTCCTTCACCCCCTCCTGGCTCAGGCTGGCGGCCCGCCCGTAGGCCCGCATCGCGCTGTCGAGCGGCGAGGGGAGCACCGCCTTCTTCACCCGGTAGAAGTCCAGCTTGTCCTCCGTGCCATCGGCCTTGCGACTGAAGTAGAAGTCGGTCTTTGCGGTCGACCACAGCACGTAGTCCCCGCCGTGGATATGGAGGGCCTTACGCTCCTCCGGCTCGCCGATGGCTGCGCTGAACTCCCGCGTCCCCACGCCCATGCCAAGGCCCTGTAGGGGCGCCTCATAGGCCTCCATCATCAGCTCGCCCCGCTTGCGCCAGGTCTTCTCCCGGGCCGCGTACTTCGGCTTGGCGATGTCCCCGTCGCTGGAGGCAATCCGCCGCTCCAGGCGCGGGTAGTCCCCCTGGGCAAAGGCCGAAGCCCCCAGGACCAGCATCAGGAAAACCCCAGTCCCAATGCGTCTCGAAATGCTTATCCCTGAAACTCGTAGCATGACTCTCCTCCTTGTGCTTTGGTTGGAAATATCGCCGTACGGAGCCTACTCCTCCCCGCCTTCAGCCGCGTGGCTCAGCTCCGAGGGGCTCTGCCCTTCCACCTCCCCATCCGTCGGCCCCTCGTCCTCATCCTCCTCGGCCGACACGGGCGAGATGGAGGCTATCGTGTCGTTCTTCCCCAGCGCGATGCAGTGCACGCCCTTCGTATTGCGGCTCACCAGCGGGGTCTGCGATACGGGGAAGCGGATGATCACCCCGTTCTTGGAGATGATCATCAGGTGCTCCTCGTCGCTCACCAGGCTGATGTTCACCAGCATCCCGGCCTTCTCCACGTTCATCGTCTTGACGCCCTTGCCCCCCCGGTGGATTATGCGGTACTCGCTCACCTCCGACCGCTTGCAGTAGCCCTCGTCCGACACCACCAGCAGCCGGCGGGGGTCGTCGGCCGCGTGGCTCACCATGCCGATGACGAAGTCCCCCTCGGCCAGGTCCATCCCCCGCACGCCCATGCTCTTGCGCGAGAGCACCCGCAGCGCGTCCTCCCTGAAGCGGATGGCCATCCCCCCGTGCGAGGCGAGGATGAGCTCGCTCTGCCCGTCGGTCAGCACCGCGTCGAGCAGCTCGTCCTCCTCGCGGATGGCCACGGCGATCAGGCCGTTGGTCCGTGGGCGCGAGTAGTCCGTCAGGCAGGTCTTCTTGACCACCCCGCTCTTGGTGCACATGATGACGTAGTGCGAGTCGGTGTACTCCCTGTCGTTCAGGTGGCGCACGTTCAGGATGGCGCGCACCGTGTCGTCCTGCTCGATGTTGATGAGGTTCTGCAGCGAGCGCCCCTTCGTGTTCCGCGCCCCCTCGGGCACGTCGTACACCTTCAGCCAGTAGCACAGGCCCTTCTCCGTGAAGAAGATGAGCGTGTTGTGCATGGTGGTGTTGTAGAGGTGCTCTATGAAGTCCTCCTCGCGGGTGGCCGAGCCCTTGGCCCCGCGCCCGCCCCGCCGCTGCGAGCGGTACTCGGCCAGGTTGGTCCGCTTGATGTAGCCCAGGTGCGAGAGCGTGATGACCACGTCGTCGTCGGGGTAGAAGTCCTCCGGGCTGAACTCCTCGGCCGTGGGGATGATCTCGGTGCGCCGCCCGTCGCCGTACTTGGCCTTCACCTCCTGCAGCTCCTCCTTCATCACGCTGTCCTGCAGGGCCTTGTCCTCCAGCAGCTGGTTCAGGTAGGCGATGCGCTCGGCCAGCTCCTGGTGCTCGGCCCGCAGCTTGTCGCGCTCGAGGCCGGTGAGCGCCCGCAGCCGCATGTCCACTATGGCCTGCGACTGCAGCTCCGAGAGGCCGAAGCTGGCCTGCAGCTGGTCCATGGCCTCCCGCGGGCTCTGCGACGCGCGGATGATGCGTATCACCTCGTCGATGTGGTCGAGCGCGATCAGCAGCCCCTCCAGGATGTGCATCCGCTCCATAGCCTTCTTGAGCTCGAAGCGGGTCCGGCGCATCACCACCTCGTGGCGGTGCAGGACGAACTGGGCAATCATGTCCTTGAGGTTCAGCAGCCGCGGCCGGCCGTCCACCAGGGCGATGTTGTTGACCGAGAAGGACGACTGCAGGGCCGTCTGCTTGTAGAGGTTGTTGAGCACCACGTTGGCCACCGCGTCGCGCTTGAGCAGGATGACGATGCGCATCCCGTTGCGGTCGCTCTCGTCGTTGATGTAGCTGATGCCCTCTATCTTCTTCTCGTTGACCAGCTCGGCGATTCGCCGTATGAGGTCGGCCTTGTTCACCTGGTAGGGTATCTCCGTCACCACGATGCGCAGCCGCCCCGTCTTGGTCTCGTCAATCTCGGCCCTGGAGCGCACCACGATGCGCCCCCGCCCCGTGCGGAAGGCCTCGCGCACCCCGTCCATGCCGTAGACCATGGCCCCGGTGGGGAAGTCCGGCCCCTTGACGTGCTCCATCAGGCCGTCCACGTCGATGTCGCGGTTGTCGATGTAGGCGCAGGTCGCGTCTATCACCTCGCCCAGGTTGTGGGGCGCCATGTTGGTGGCCATCCCCACCGCGATGCCCGAGGCCCCGTTCACCAGCAGCAGGGGCACCCGGGTGGGCAGCACGGTGGGCTCGGTGGTCTCCTCGTCGAAGTTCGGCATGAAGTCCACCGTGTCCATGTCGATGTCGCGCATCACCTCCTCGGTAATCCGCTCCATGGCCGCCTCGGTGTACCGCATGGCCGCCGGGCCGTCGCCATCCACCGAGCCGAAGTTCCCCTGCCCCTTCACCAGCTCGTAGCGCAACGACCACGGCTGGGCCATACGCACCAGCGCATCGTACACCGAGCTGTCCCCGTGGGGGTGGTACTTACCGATCACGTCCCCCACGATGCGGGCCGACTTCTTGGTCCCCGAGGCGGCGTTCAGCCCCAGCTTCTGCATCGCGAAGAGCACCCGCCGGTGCACCGGCTTGAGACCATCGCGCGCATCGGGCAGCGCGCGCGAAACAATCACAGACATCGCATAGTCGATATACGAAGTCTTCATCTGGTTCTCTATGTCGACACGCTGGATGCGCTCCAAAGAATGCTGCTCCTCCATACCCATTATTTACCGGTCGCACGTAACCCTGCAACCCGCACTTTACGTTTATAACCAGGCGCAAAGATAACAAATTACGGGCGAAACGCGCAAGAATTTCCCCGGGCCTCGTCCTGCATGCGCCCCTGCTCGTGGTCTCGTCGCCCGCCCGCTGGCCCAGCCCTCCCCCCTCCGCGCGCAAATATCCCCGGATGCCCCGCGAATCATCAAAAAATTCTACCTTTGCATCCCACCAGGGGCGGAGCCTCGCCGAGGCGGGCGCGTCCGTAGCCCCCGGGCTTGCCCCGCGGGCCGGGGTATGCGAGCTTGGAGAATAACGTAACCTATTTGTATCTACGAAATAGAACACACCAAAAACATGGCAAAGGGGAACGAACCACAGACGGCCAACGTGAGCCTCATCGGTACTGGCACGGAAATCAAGGGGGAGATTAAATGCGCGGGCGACCTGCGCGTCGACGGCTCGGTCGTTGGCAACCTCCAGGTCAAGGGCAAGCTCGTGATTGGTGAGGGGGGCTTCGTCCAGGGCGAGGTCGTGTGCTCCCATGCGGACATCTCCGGCGAGCTGCAGGGGAAAATCCTGGTGGCCGAAATCCTAGCCCTCAAGAGCAGCTCCAAGTTCACCGGCGAGATCAGCGCCAAGCGGCTCAGCATAGAGCCCGGCAGCCAGTTCAACGGCTCCTGCCAGATGGGTCAGACCAACCTCCCGAGGGAAACGCCCCAGCCGCAGCAGTAGCACCCAGCCCGACGCATGCCGTACATCCTGGCCCTCGCCCTGCCGCAGGCCCTGGTGGCGGGCGTGTGGGTCCACCTCCTGCGCGGGGGGCTTCTGGGGGGCTACTTCACCGCCCTCCCGGCCGTCCCCCTCTTCTTCACCCTCCTCCCCCTGCTGGCCCATCGCTACCAGCTGGGGCTCGGCTCGTCCCACCCCCAGAAGGGCATGCGGGGCCTTCTGGGGCTCATCCTGCTACGCCTGCTGGCCACCCTCCTCTTCGCCCTCGTGGGCCTGCTGTCCCTCCCCCCGGCGCACCGCTTGGCCTTCATGGCCACGACCGCTTCCGCCTACCTCATAGCCTTCCTCTTCACCACTCTCACCACGGCTCGGGGCTAGCCCGGCGCTTCGCTCCTCCACGGCATGCAGAAAAGATGTACATTTGCACAGGGCGCGGAGGGGACGGGATTTTGGAGTGGACCTCACCGCCCGTGGAGATAAAAGACCGTATCTATGGATGCTATTTGCTACGTAAAGGGCGATGCGACAGCCCCTCAGGGTGATGGCGTGAAGGTCATCGCCCACATCTGCAACGACCTCGGCGGCTGGGGGGCGGGCTTCGTGCTGGCCCTCTCTAAGCGTTGGCCCGAGCCGGAGCGAGCCTACCGGGAGTGGTACCGGGCGCGGGCGGGCAACGACTTCCAGCTGGGGAGCATGCAGCTGGTCCGGGTGGCGGAGTCCACCTACGTGGCCAACATGGTCGCCCAGCAGGGGCTACGCGCCAGTAGCCAGGGTCCGCCCATACGCTACGAGGCCGTTCGCGAGTGCCTGTCCAAGCTGGCGAAGGAGGCCCTCGCGCTGGGTGCCTCCGTCCACATGCCGCGCATAGGCTGCGGGCTGGCCGGGGGGAGGTGGGAGCGCATCGAGCCGCTCATCGGGGAGACCCTGCTGGCGGCGGGTGTCCCCACGACGGTGTACGACTTTTAGCCGCGGGTTTTGAGAAGCATAAGGGGGACAGCCGGATGATAGACCGTTCCACAGTGGACCGCATCATCTCCTCGGTGCGCATCGAGGACGTGGTTGGCGAGTACGTGCGCCTCGATAAGCGGGGGGCCAACCTCCAGGGCCTCTGCCCCTTCCACAACGAGAAGACCCCCTCGTTCAACGTCAGCCCCTCGCGCGGCATCTTCAAGTGCTTCGGCTGCGGCAAGGGGGGCAACGTGGTGACCTTCCTGATGGAGAAGGAGAGCATCTCCTTCCTGGAGGCCATCCGCATTCTGGCCAAGCGGGCCAACATCGAGCTGGACGAGAAGCCCGAGACCCCCGAGGAGCGGGAGCGCCGCGGCGAGCGGGAGTCCCTGATGGCCGTGCTCGATTGGGCCACCGCCTACTTCCACAACCAGCTCACCAACAGCGAGGAGGGCGTGCGCATCGGGCTGGCCTACCTCCAGGAGCGGGGCCTGACCCGGGAGACCATCGACCGCTTCGGCCTGGGCTACTCCCCCGAGAGCGCCGCGGCCATGACCAGCGCCGGGCAGCAGGCGGGCTACAAGCTGGACTACCTCGTCAAGAGCGGGCTCACCACCGCGCGCGACGGCCGAACCTGGGACCGCTTCCGGGGGCGTGTCATCTTCCCCATCTACAGCGTATCGGGGCGGACCATCGGCTTCGGCGGGCGCGCCCTGCGCACGGGCGAGCGCATCGCCAAGTACCTCAACTCCCCCGAGAGCGAGGTCTACCACAAGAGCGATACCCTCTACGGCCTGGCCCAGTCCAAGAGCGCCATCGCCCGCGAGGACGAGTGCATACTGGTGGAGGGCTACCTGGACGTCCTCTCGCTCTACCAGCTGGGCGTGCAGAACGTGGTGGCCAGCTCCGGCACCAGCCTCACCCAGGAGCAGGTGCGCCTCCTCTCCCGCTTCTCGAAGAACGTCACCATCCTCTACGACGGCGACGGAGCTGGCATCAAGGCCGCCGAGCGGGGGGCGGACATCCTCCTCTCCCAGGGGCTCTTCGTGCGGATAGCCCTCCTGCCCGACGGCCAGGACCCCGACGACTTCGCCAGGACCCATACCCTCGAGCAGGTGCGGGAGTTCATCGCCCAGGAGCGCACCGACTTCATCCGCTTCAAGACCAACCGCCTACTCCAGGAGTCGGAGAGCGACCCCGCCCAGCGCGCCCAGCTCACGCAGGACCTCCTACGGTCCATCGCCCTTGTGGACGACCAAATCCTCCGCGCCGTCTACGTGCAGGAGACGGCGCGGGTCATGGGCCTCGACGAGGGCACGCTCACCGACCAGCTGAGCCGCCTACGGCTGAGCCGGAGCATAAACCCCCGCCCCCAGGCCCCCCGGGCAAGCACCCCGGCCAGTGAGCCAACCCAGCCCGGAGCCGCAGCGGGCGGCCAGCCAGCCGGGGCAAGCCTCCGCAGCCAGAACGCCCTCTTCGCCAACGAGCTGGACCTCATACGCCTACTCCTCCTCTACGGGAAGCGGACCATACACGTGGAGCAGGCCACCGATGAACCCAGCACGCAGGGGATGAGCGTGGCCCAGTACATCATCGAGAGCCTGGAGGCCGACGACATCACCCTTCGGGATGAGGACCTAGCCACAATCCTCAGCGAGTATCGGGAGCACATCGCCGAGATTGACGACGGCGTAGCCTACTTCAGCATGCACGAGCGCCCACGGATAGTGGAGCTGGTAGTGGACCTGAGCGTGCCCAAGTACAAGCTCTCCAAGCGCTGGGAGCAGGGGCCGGACGATGAGGCCACGGCCATGCATACCCTCCGGGTCAACCTCGAGCACAGCATGCTCTCCTACAAGGCCCGCCTCCTGGAGCAGCTCACCCGCGAGGCCATGGAGGGGCTCGACAGCCTGGAGGGCGAGGCGCTGGAGGCACGCCTCCGCGAAATCCAGGAGCTGAACGCCATCCGCAACGAGTTCGCCCGGGAAATCCAGCGGATAATACCCTAAAGATTTCCGCAGGGGAATGTGTACAGCTACAAATCTCCTCGTCATATTTGGCGGATTGGAAAATCGGACTTACCTTTGCGGTGCAAAAGAGGGGTTGGTGATGGGGGATATCTTGCGGAAATAGCTCAGTTGGTAGAGCACAACCTTGCCAAGGTTGGGGTCGCGAGTTCGAGTCTCGTTTTCCGCTCAGGGAGTACAAACGCAAGGGTCTATTCCTTGCGTTTTTCGTATGTACCAAGGGGGTAATCCCGGGTGGGTCTGGAGCGGTGGCGAGGGTTGCACCCCGCGGCGGGGGCTGGAGCTTGTGGGTGGACATATCGTGAGGTGATGCCCGGGTGGTGGAATTGGTAGACACGCCGGACTTAAAATCCTGTGGCCGTAGGCCGTACCGGTTCGATCCCGGTTCCGGGTACTGACCTCCCCGATTGCGCAACCCCCGGTGGGCGCTCTTCTCGCCCTCGGTGGGAAATCCCCCCCGCCATTTCGCCCCGAGCTGGGGGGTACGCGTTGATAATGAACCATTCGCATGTCGATAGAGAAGCAGCATTCGCCGGATGTCCCGGTAGATAGCCCTCTGCGGGGGGTCAAGGCCCACCGGGCCATTTACCCCATGCTCATTGGCCTGGGCTTTGTCGTCTGGATGTTCTACCGGGAGTTCAGGCCCGAGGCGCTCGACTACGTGCAGTGGGGCCCCCGGGCCTTCGGCTTCCTCCTGCTGGCCCTGTGCCTGATGGCTGGGCGCGACCTGGGCTACGTCTGGCGGCTCATGATCCTCTCCGAGGGGCAGCTCAGCTTCTGGCAGTCGCTCCGCGTGATTATGCTCTGGGAGTTCACCTCGGCCATCACCCCCTCGGCCATCGGGGGGACGAGCGTCGCCATCCTCTACGTCAACAAGGAGGGCCTAGGGGTTGGTCGCAGCTCGGCCATCGTCATGGCCACCTCCTTCCTCGACGAGCTGTACTTCCTGATCTTCTTCCCGATGCTGCTGCTGGTTGTGGGGCATAGCCGCCTGTTCGACGTGGTGGGGGCGAGCGAGGCGGTCCAGTCGAGCCTCTTCTGGTTTGCCTGGGGGGGGTATACCATTAAGGTGGCCTATGTGGCGGTGCTGTCCTACGGTTTCTTCGTCAATCCTCGGGGGCTTAAGTGGTTGCTGCTGAAGATTTTCAGGCTGCCCTTCCTGCGCAAGTGGAAGCACGGGGCGAATAAGGCGGGGAGCGAGATAATCGAGAGTTCGCGCGAGTTTCGCATCAAGCCGCTGGGCTACTGGCTCAAGGCCTTCTTCGCGACGGTCGTCTCGTGGTCCTCACGCTACTGGGTGGCCAACGCCATCATGCTGGCCTTCTTCGCGGTGCATGACCAGTTCCTCATCTTCGCGCGCCAGCTGGTGATGTGGATTATGATGCTGGTGGTCCCCACGCCCGGGGGGAGCGGCTTCGCGGAGTACATCTTCACGGCCTACCTGGGCGAGTTCATCCCCGTATCCCCGGCCCTGCTCGGCTCGGTAATCATCGTGCTGGCCCTGCTCTGGCGGCTGGCCACCTACTACCCCTACCTGCTGGTGGGCGTGGTGCTCTTCCCCCGGTGGATGCGTCGGCACTTCTTCTCGGGCGGCGCGAAATCCTCCAAGTAGGGCCTTTATAGTTGGCCGAATTGGCTGGCCCTCCCCCGCACGGATAGTAACAGATAGTAGAAAAGCCCCGCCCCCATCATGGATGAGGGCGGGGCTTAGCCTTTTGCTGGTTTGTCGGGATGTGTCGGTCAGGGCTACTTCTTGCGTTGGATGGCCTTCTGCGCGCATTCCACGATGCGCTCGGCCGTCAGCCCGTACTTCTGCATGAGCTCGGCGGGCTTGCCGCTCTCGCCGAAGGTGTCCTCCACGGCCACGAACTCCTGCGGGGTGGGGTAGTGCTGGGCCAGGGTCTGGGCGATGCTGTCGCCGAGCCCACCGTTGCGCATGTGCTCCTCGGCCGTGACCACCGCGCCGGTCTTCTTCGCGCTGGCGACGATAGCCTCCTGGTCGAGCGGCTTGATGGTGTGGATGTTGATGACCTCGGCGCTTATCCCCTTCTGCTCCAGTTGCCTAGCCGCCTGCAGGGCCTCCCACACGAGGTGGCCGGTGGCGAAGATGCTCACGTCGCGCCCCTCGATTAGGCGCTGGGCCTTCCCGATGGTGAATGGCTCGGCCTCGGGTATGAATACGGGCACCGACGGCCTCCCGAAGCGGAGGTACACCGGTCCGTTCATCTCCGCGGCGGCGCGGGTGGCCTGGATGGTCTGGTGGTAGTCGGCCGGCACGATGACGGTCATGTTGGGCAGCATCTTCATGAGGCCGATGTCCTCCAGGATTTGGTGCGTAGCCCCGTCCTCCCCGAGGGTGATGCCGGCATGGGAGGCGGCGATCTTGACGTTGGTGTTGGAGTAGGCTATGCTCTGGCGGATCTGGTCGTATACCCGGCCGGTGGCGAAGGCGGCGAAGGTGCCCGCGAAGGGTACCAGGCCGTCGAGGGCGAGCCCGGCGGCCATGCCCATCATGTTGGCCTCCGCGATGCCGCACTCGACGTAGCGCTCGGGGAACTCGGCCACGAAGGCGTCCATCTTGAGCGAGCCGATGAGGTCGGCGCAGAGGGCGACGATGCGCGCATCCTGCTGCCCGGCCTGGTGCAGGCCAACGCCAAATCCCGAGCGGGTATCCTTCTTCCCTAGCTCTTCATATTTTCCCATGGGTGTGTGCTTGTGTATGCTGTGGTTATTGCCGGTGGGTTTACTCCTTGCTGCGCTGCCGCTCTATGGCCTCCTTGCGTATGAGGCCGAGTATGAGCAGCTCGGCGGCGGCGTAGTTGGTCGCCAGGGGGATGTTCTCCCGGTTGCAGGTCTCGAGGAGGCGGCGGATGTCCTCGTGGTGGGGCTGCACGACCTTGTGGTCCCGGAGGAAGATGACGATGTCGACCTCGTGCTTGCCTATCATGTCGGTTATCTGGAGGTAGCCGCCCGATACGCCGGGGTTCAGGTGTCGGCAGGGGAGGTCATGCTCCTCCAGGAACTCGGCGGTGCGGCCGGTGGCTATGAGGTGCACGCCCCGTATCCATTCGAGGCGCTCGTTGAGGAACTGCACCAGTTCGGGCTTCTTCGCGTCGTGCGCGATGACAACAATGTTCTTCATCTTCTGTCCCTCTCGCTTGGTTTGCTAATTCGTTGCTAGTAGTCGCCCAGCTCGGTGGTCCCGAGGTCCTGTAGGGCCTGCTGCAGCTGCTCGTCGCTGGGGGCCTTGCCGTGCCATTTGTAGTCGCCGGCCATGAGCTTGACCCCGGCGCCCATCTTGGTGCGCATGAGGATGACGATGGGTTTCCCCTGGCCGGTCAGGGCCTTGGCCTCCTCGAGGGTTTTGAGCAGCTGGGCCATGTCGTTGCCGTTGGTTTCGAGGGTGGTCCAGCCGAAGGCCTCCCACTTGGCCTTGAGGTCGCCGAGGCTGAGCACCTCATCCACCGGGCCGTCGATCTGCGCGCCGTTGTAGTCGACCGTGGCGATGAGGTTGTCTACCTTCTTGGCGGCGGCGAACATGGCGGCCTCCCATATCTGCCCCTCCTGCAGCTCGCCGTCGCCGTGCAGGGTGTAGACCAGATGCTTGTCGCCGCAGAGCTTCTTGCCGAGCGCGGCGCCGATGCCCACCGAGAGGCCCTGGCCGAGCGACCCGGAGGCGATGCGTACGCCCGGGAGGCCCTCCGCGGGCGTGGGGTGGCCCTGGAGGCGGGTGCCGAGCCGGCGGAAGGTGCCCAGCTCCGACACGTCGAAGTGGCCCGAGCGGGCCAGCACGCTGTACCAGGCGGCGGAGATGTGGCCGTTGGACAGGAAGAACATGTCCTGCCCCTGGCCCTGCGGGTGGCAGGGGACGGGCGATTCGAGGGCCCTGAAGTAGAGCGCCACCAGGAGGTCAGCGCAGCCCAGCGCACCCCCGGGGTGCCCGCTGCTGGCGGCGTGTATCATGCGGAGGGAGTCCCTCCGGACCTGTGTGGCCATTGCTTCGAGCCTGGCGAGCTGTTCCATCTGTTGTTGTTTGTGTATGTGTGCCTTAGCTAGTCATGTTGCCACCCCGGAGGAGGGGGCTGCTTGCCGGGGTGCGCCCCCTGGCGTTACGGGCGGATTTGGCGGACCATCCACCCCACGCGAAGGTAAGAACTTTTCGGCATATGGCGAAAGTTGTTACCTTCGCGGTAATTGTTCACGAAGGTAAGGCTGGGGTTCCCCAGCACAATAGCAAGTTAATGACGGACGAAGCGAAAAGCCTGGGGTCGCAGGAGTATTCTGCGTCGAATATCCAGGTTCTCGAGGGGCTGGAGGCGGTGCGCAAGCGGCCCTCCATGTACATAGGCGACACGGGCGTGAAGGGGCTGCACCACCTGCTCTACGAGGTGGTGGACAACTCCATAGACGAGGCGCTGGCGGGCTACTGCGACACGATTTCGGTGGTCATCAACGAGGATAACTCGCTGACGGTGCGGGACAACGGCCGGGGCATCCCGGTGGACTACCACGAGAAGGAGGGGAAGAGCGCGCTGGAGGTGGTGATGACGGTGCTGCACGCCGGGGGGAAGTTCGACAAGGGTACGTACAAGGTGTCGGGGGGGCTGCACGGCGTGGGGGTCTCCTGCGTGAACGCCCTCTCCGACAGCCTGGTGGCCGAGGTGCACCGCGACGGGAAGGTGTGGCGCATGGAGTTCTCCCGGGGGGCACCCCAGGGCGAGCTCGAGTGCGTGGGCGACTGCGACGACACGGGGACCATCGTGACCTTCCACCCCGATGCGGAAATCTTCACCCAGACCACCAGCTACAGCTTCGACATACTGGCCACCCGCCTCCGTGAGCTGTCCTACCTGAACAAGGGCATCCGCATCTCGCTGGAGGACCGCCGCGAGCTGGAGCCGCAGGAGGATGGCACCGCGGCCTTCCACCGTGAGGAGTTCCACTGCGAGGAGGGCCTCAAGGGCTTCGTGCGCTACCTGGATGGCACCCGGACCCCCATCATAGAGCACCCCATATACCTGGAGACCGAGAAGCAGGGCGTGCCGGTGGAGATCGCCATGCAGTACAACGACTCGTACTCGGTCAACGAGCATTCCTACGTCAACAACATCAACACCATCGAGGGGGGCACGCACCTGGCGGGCTTCCGCCTGGGCCTGACGCGGACGCTGAAGGCCTACGCGGAGAGCACCGGCATGCTGGCCAAGACGAAGGTGGAGATCAGCAGCGAGGACTTCCGCGAGGGGCTCACGGCCATCATCTCGGTGAAGGTGGCCGAGCCGCAGTTCGAGGGCCAGACCAAGACCAAGCTGGGCAACAGCGAGGTGACCGCGGCGGTGAGCCAGGCGGTGAGCGATGCCCTGACGCTGTTCCTGGAGGAGAACCCCCGCGACGCGAAGACCATCGTGCAGAAGGTGATCGTGGCGGCCGAGGCGCGGCACGCGGCCCGCCGGGCCAAGGAGCTGGTGCAGCGCAAGACAGCCCTCTCGGGGGCGGGGCTACCCGGCAAGCTGGTGGACTGCGCGGAGAAGGACCCCACCCGGACGGAGCTCTTCCTGGTGGAGGGCGACTCGGCCGGGGGCTCGGCCAAGACCGGGCGCGACAGCAAGTACCAGGCCATCCTCGCGCTCAAGGGCAAAATCCTCAACGTGGAGAAGGCCCTGATGCACCGGATATTCGACAGCGAGGAGATACGCAACATCTTCATGGCCCTGGGCGTGAAGGTGGGGACCGAGGACGATAGCAAGGCCCTGGACCTCTCCGGCCTGCGCTACAACAAGGTGATCATCATGACCGACGCCGACGTGGACGGCAGCCACATCGCCACGCTGATCATGACCTTCTTCTACCGCTACATGAACGAGCTGATACAGAAGGGACACCTCTACATCGCCACCCCGCCGCTCTACCAGGTGTCGCGGGGCAAGAAGCAGAAGCGCTACTGCTGGACGGAGAAGGAGCGCATGGCGGCCGTGGCCGAGTTCGGCGAGGGGGGCAAGGAGAAGCAGGTGCAGACCACGCGCTACAAGGGCCTGGGGGAGATGGACCCCGAGCAGCTCTGGGAGACCACCATGGACCCCTCCACGCGCATCCTCCGCCAGGTGGAGATCAGCAGCGCGGCCGAGGCCGACCGGATATTCTCCATGCTGATGGGCGACGACGTGCCACCACGGCGGAAGTTCATCGAGGAGCATGCCAAGTTCGCCAATCTGGATATCTAGGTCCTAATCTAAGGAGGATTGCCCATGCTGGCCATCGTTTTCGTGAGTTGCCTGGTGGTGGGCTTCGCCTTCCTGGCCTTCTCGCTGCGGATCTTCTTCCACCACTCACACCGCTTCCCCGAGGATGTGGGTGAGTCGAAGGCCATGCGCGAGCGGGGCATCTGTTGCCCCCGGGTGGAGGATGCCCGTGAGCAGCGGGCGGCCTGCGGGTCATGCGCCCTCCGCGGGAAGGAGTAGCTCCCGGTGCACCACGGATGTGGAGTGTGGAAATAGTATAGGGGCTGCATCTCCCTGAGATGCAGCCCCTATACTATACTACATGATAGTATGCCTTCTAGCGTGGGGCATCCCACTGCTTGGCGAGCTGCGTGGTGGCCTTGTGCCAGTCCAGTACTTCACCATTTTCTTCTGGTCGTTCTCCGAGGCGGCCCCCTCGGTCTGTCGGTAGGCCAGGATGGTGTTGTACTGCGGCCTGCTTAGCTCGTCGGCCACCCGCATCGCCTTCTCGAAGCTCAGCCCCTCGTAGTATGCCGTATGGAGCGCGGCCATCATCCTGTGGCGATACCCCTTGAGGGCCTCCGCGATGGTCGGGTCGTCCAGGCCCTCCACCTCGCTCAGGTTGAGCTGTACGGGGGGTAGCTCCCGGCGCTTCAGCACCTCGACCTTGGCAACCTGGGGGTGCGTGTAGGGGTCCTGAAAGGCCTCCTCCCAGCCCGCCGCCCACTGTATGCGTACCTGGTACTCCACCCGCTGTATCAGGTAGAAGTCCTTCTCCGTGCTGCTCGACTGCACCAGGCGCGCTTCTGGCGGGGCGTCGTCAGAGAAGGAGTTGACCTCCAGCACCTCGTTCCGCTTGCGCAGGAAGCGCCCGGCGCGCTCGTCGAAGGCCTTCAGGAAGGCGGCCCGCCTGCTCGGTCTGCTCGTGCCGTCCCACCAATCGAAGTAGCGGAAGACCTTCTCCCCCATCCACTCCTCCAACCTGTTGACGTTCTGGCTGGCATCCGCCTCGAGGAGGGCGTACACCATCCCCCGCTCGGTCCACGTGCTCGGCAGGGTGCTCCCGTTCATGGCGCGGAAGTAGTCGTCGCTGTTGCCCTTCTCGAAGGTGTTCCCCCTGAAGCTACACCCGACGAGCAGGATTTCGGCCGCTTGCCCGTCGAGGACGGCCTCGTAGAAGCTCGTGGCCGGGTTGTCCGTGAAGCTGGTCTGCTCCAGCATGCAGGTGGAGTTGCGCAGCCAGATGAGCGCGCCGCAGGGGTTCTCGTACACCTGGCACTCCCGGATTTCCACGTTCTGCGAGTTCTCGATGGAGAATGCGTTCTCCGAGTTGTTATAGAGCTTGGAGCCTTCGACCTTCGCCTGCTGCACGCCCTCGAGGAGCAGCCCGACGTTTCCCGAGCCGTTCATCTCGCAGCCCCTGATGGTGATGCGCTTGGACCGGTAGAAGGCCAATACCCCGGCGTCGCAGCCGACCTCCACCCTGTGGTAGAGGTTCAGGTTGCTCAGCTCCACATCCTGCACGTTGCGGAAGGTCAACACGTTCTGGTAGTGCGTGTCCACGACTATCTGCGTATTCTTCGCGCTCGTGATGGCGAGGTTCCTATAGCCCTCCAGCACCAGCTCGCCGTTCTCGAATAGGGCGTGCGCGTCGCCCTCCTCGCGTTGCCGGGCCTGCCTACCCTCGAAGAAGGCTTTGATCCGTTTGTCGGTGAGGTTTAGCGTGTCCATCGTCAGGATGAGCTCACGGTCGTTGCCGAGCGCGCTGAAGAAATCCTGTAGGTCCGTGACGTATCTCCGCTCGCGGCTCGGCGTGTCGGTCGCGGGGCCATCCTCTCGCAGCAGGGCGTAGAGCTCCTCGTACATGGCCTCTTCCTCCATGGCCTCCGCGTCGCCCTCCTCCCACTGCTCCTCCCAAGGGCCCTCCTCGTCGTTCCCCTCTGCCTCCGTCTGCGTCGCTATCTCCGGCTTGCCCTGCCCGGGCGAGAGGCAGCCCCCTAGATTGATGGTTAGCGTGGCGATGAGGAGGAGAAGGCTCAGGGGGTAGCGAAGGCGAGAAGGAACGGTGTAGCTCTTGTCCATGGGTATCTGCTTATTACATTACCTGCCGCGGCATGATTCTGCCTGGAAATTGCCCCGCAAGCTAGCAAAATATGATGAAACGTACTCCTCGGCCAGCTTTCCTTCGCAGGGTGTAGGGCAGCCTAGGCGTCATTTAGGGGAGGGTCCTGGGGGGCTAAATTGCCTCATATTACGTGGGGTATTCTCCAAAATCCAAAGGATTATGCTACTTTCGCGCCATAAAAAACTAGGAGGTATAGTATATGGCTGGTGGGTCGGGCCCGCAGGAACGCGTTTTGATATTGGATTTTGGGTCGCAATACACCCAGCTCATCGCCCGTCGGGTGCGTGAAATCGGCGTTTACTGTGAGGTGCTTCCCTACACGTCTGAGGTGCAGCTCGATGAGGGGCTCAGGGGGATAATCCTCTCCGGCAGCCCCTGCTCGGTGCACGATGCCGATGCCCCGATGGTGGAGGTGGAGGCCTTCCTGGGCAAGCTCCCCGTGCTGGGTATCTGCTACGGGGCGCAGCTCCTGGCCAAGCTCCACGGCGGGGAGGTGAGCCGCTCGGATGCCCGTGAGTACGGCCGCGCGGAGCTCCTCGTGCGGGGGCAGAGCGAGATGCTGCGGGGCGTGCCGGCCAGCTCGACGGTGTGGATGTCGCACGGCGATACGATTACCGCGCTCCCCGACGGGTGGGATGTCGTCGGGTATACGCAGAGCATCCCCGTGGCGGCCTTCGAGGCCATGGACGGGATGGTCAGCGGCGTGCAGTTCCACCCGGAGGTTTCCCACAGCGAGCATGGCATGCAGATGCTGCGGAACTTCCTGGTGGGGAGCTGCGGCTGCGCGTGCGACTGGACCCCGGCCGGCTTCGTGGAGCATACCATTGCCCAGCTCCGTGCGCAGCTCGGCGACGACGGCGTGGTGCTGGGCCTCTCGGGCGGGGTGGACTCGAGCGTGGCGGCCATGCTGCTGCACCGGGCGATAGGCCCGCGACTCACCTGCATCTTCGTCGACCATGGCCTGCTCCGTAAGGATGAGTTTAGTGAGGTGCTGGAGTCCTACCGCGGGCTGGGCCTCAACGTGATAGGGGTGGACGCGAAGGAGCGCTTCTTCCGGGCGCTGGAGGGGAAGACGGACCCCGAGGACAAGCGCAAGACCATAGGGGCGTGCTTCGTGGAGGAGTTCGACCGGGAGGCGGCCAAGCTGCAGGGCGTGGCGTGGCTGGGGCAGGGGACGATTTACCCCGACGTGATAGAGTCCGTGTCGGTCAAGGGGCCGAGCGTGACCATCAAGTCGCACCACAACGTGGGGGGCCTCCCCAAGGACATGAAGCTGAAGGTGGTGGAGCCTCTGCGCCTGCTGTTCAAGGATGAGGTTCGGCGCGTGGGCCGGGAGCTGGGCCTGCCCTCCCTGATTCTGGACCGCCACCCCTTCCCTGGCCCGGGGCTGGGGATACGCATCCTGGGGGAGGTGACCCCCGAGCGGGTGGCCGTGCTGCAGGAGGCCGACGCGATCTACATGCGGACGCTCCGCGAGGCGGGCCTGTACGAGGAGATATGGCAGGCCGGGGCCATCCTCCTGCCGATCAAGTCGGTCGGCGTGATGGGCGACGAGCGCACCTACGAGAGCGTGGTGGCGCTGCGGGCCGTGGTCTCGGTGGATGCCATGACGGCGGATTGGTACCATCTCCCGTACGAGGTGCTGGCCCAGGTTAGCAACGATATAATCAACAACGTCCGTGGGGTCAATAGGGTGGTGTACGACATCAGCTCCAAGCCCCCGGCAACGATAGAGTGGGAGTAGGGGGTATGGATATAGGCTGTGCCGTGCATCGGCGTGCTCAGCGCATCGCCAGGGCTTCATTCGCTGGGGTATTCTTGCTGCTTGCGCTCATGCTGGGCGTGAGCTCGGTGAGCTGCGCGCAGTTCGGCCTGAGCCGCCTGCCGGGCTACAAGGTGCTGCAGACGCTGGACTACGTCAAGCGCTTCTACGTGGATACCGTGGATAATGATGAGCTCATGGACGATGCCATCCGCTCGTTGCTGGAGCAGCTCGACCCGCACAGCAGCTACATCAGCAAGGCGGAGGCGGAGGAGGTCAACAGCGAGCTGGAGGGCCATTTCTACGGGATTGGCATTGAGTTCCAGGTGACCAGGGACACCCTCCGCGTGGTGAGCGCGGTGCCGAACGCCCCGGCCGAGAAGGTCGGGATGCGCTCGGGCGACCGGATTGTGGCAGTCGACGGGGAGAACATCGCGGCGGTCGGGCTGACCACCCAGAAGGTCATCAAGCTGCTGCGGGGGGAGAAGGGGTCGATGGTGACCGTCCGCGCCAAGCGTGGCGAGCAGTATTTCGACTTCAAAATTCGCCGGGGAGAGCTCCCGCTGCATAGCGTGGATGTGAGCTATATCGTCAGCCCGGGCATTGGCTACGTCCGGCTCAACCGCTTCTCGAAGAACACCACCTCCGAGATGAAGGAGGCGCTGGCCAAGCTGAGCGCCCAGGGGATGCAGTCGCTCATCCTGGACCTGAGGGGCAACGGGGGGGGGATAATGCAGGAGGCGGTCAGCCTCGCGAGCCTCTTCCTGCCCGAGAAGTCCAGCGTGGTCTACGCCCGTGGCCGCTCGCTGCCCAAGCAGGAGCTCTTCGCGGAGCAGAGCGAGGTGGCCTACCAGGACATGCCCCTGGTGGTGCTGGTCGACGAGTACACCGCCTCGGCGAGCGAGATTCTGTCGGGCGCGCTGCAGGACTGGGACCGCGCCGTCATCGTGGGGCGGAGGAGCTTCGGTAAGGGGCTGGTCCAGAACCAGGTGTCGCTGGTCGACGGCTCGCTCATCCGCGTGACGGTGGCCCGCTACTACACCCCCTCGGGCCGGTCTATCCAGACCCCCTACGAGCTGGGCGAGAGCAAGGCCTACCGCCAGAAGTTCGCCGATAGGTATCGCCACGGCGAGGTCTACAGCAAGGACAGCATCCGGGTGGGGGACACGCTCACCTACCGCACCCTCCGCACCGGGCGCGCGGTCCACGGGGGCGGGGGGATCACGCCCGATGTCTTCGTGCCGATTGACACGACCGGCGGGTCGAGCTTCGTCGGGGAGCTGCTCCGTAAGTCCATCGACAGCGACTGGGTGACCAGCTACTACGACGGGCATCGGAAGTCGCTCAGGGCGAGCTACCCGCAGTACAAGGATTTTGCAGCGGGCTGGCGGCTCGACACGACCATGGTGCATGATGTGCTGCGCGCTGCCGCCAAGCGTGAGGTCAAGCCCAAGGGGGACACGCTCACCCACAACGATAGCCTGGTGCTCGGGTGGCGTATCAAGGCCCTGCTGGCCCGCCAGCTCTACGGCTTCAGCCACATGGTGGAGTCGCTCAACGAGCACAGCGATGAGGTTCAGAAGGGCGTAGAGATATTGAGGAGCTGGGAGAGCATGGGGAGACCCCTGCTGCAGCCAAAGGGAAATGGCGCGCCGAAGTAGGGTGCGTGGCCCCACCGAATGGGGGGTAGTAATATAATGTAAGGATAGTTTTGGAAAACAGGGAGAACGAACAGAGCCGTGAGGCCATCGAGAACGTAGAGAACGTGGAGAATGTGGCGCAGCAGCCCGAAGCGAGAGCGGAAGAGGCGCAGGTAGAAGCAGAAGAGCCACGAATGGAAGAGCTGCCAGAGCAGCAAGCAGCGCCCGCGGCCGACGCGCGGCCGGATAGGGACGAGGTATCCGAGAAGAGAGAGTTGGGCTTTGCCGATTTGGGCCTATCGCCCAAGTCCCTGGCCGCGATAGCCTCCAAGGGCTTTGAGACCCCCTCGCCCATACAGCGCATGGCCATCCCGGTGCTGCTCAGCGAGGAGTGCGACATCATCGGCCAGGCCCAGACCGGTACGGGGAAGACCGCGGCCTTCGGCCTACCGATCCTCGAGCAGATAGAACCCGAGAACACCTACCCCCAGGCCCTCATACTGGCCCCCACCCGGGAGCTGGCCCTGCAGGTGACCCAGGAGCTCATCTCCTTCAAGGGCGACCCCAGCGTGCAGCTGCTCACCGTCTACGGCGGGCAGTCCATCTCCGAGCAGCAACGGCGCCTCCGGAAGGGCATGCACATCGTGGTCGGAACCCCGGGCCGTATCCTCGACCTGCTGCGCCGCGGCGACCTCAAGCTCGACCGCACCCAGTGGGTCATCCTCGATGAGGCGGACGAAATGCTCAACATGGGCTTCATCGACGACGTGGAGGACATCCTCAAGCACGTCACCGGCCCGCGCCGCATGATGCTCTTCTCGGCCACCATGCCCGACCGCATCGTCAAGCTCTCCAAGAAGTACATGAAGGACGTGAAGATCCTCCAGGTGGACCGCGACCAGAAGCCCACGCACCTGGCCGACCAGATATACTTCGAGGTCCGAGAGAGCAACAAGTTTGATGCCCTGACGCGGATTATCGACATCGAGCCGGAGTTCTTCGGCCTGGTGTTCTGCCGCACGCGCAACCAGGTGGACGACATCGTCATGCGCCTGGCCGAGCAGGGCTACAGCGCCGAGGGGCTACACGGGGAGATATCCCAGGCCCAGCGCGAGAAGACCCTGGCCAAGTTCCGCAAGAAGCTCGTCAACATCATGGTGGCCACGGACGTGGCGGCCCGTGGCATCGACATATCGGACCTCTCGCACGTCATCAACTACAGCCTGCCGCAGGACCCCGAGTCGTATGTACACCGCGTGGGCCGGACCGGGCGCGCCGGCAAGGAGGGCACAGCCATCACCTTCGTGACCCCGGCCGAGTACAAGCGCCTGCTCTACTTCCAGAAGTCCATCAAGTTCAAAATCCGCAAGGAGACCCTGCCCAACGCGGAGGACATCGTGGAGGTCAAGCGCATGCTCCTGCTCGAGCAGCTCTACGAGATGATCGAGAACGGCAACTACGAGCTCTACATGGACATGGCCGAGGAGATACTCGCCTCGCACGAGCCGCAGATCGCCCTGGCCGCCCTCTTCAACATGGCCTACAAGAGCGACCTGGACGTGAGCAACTACCAGGAAATCCGCGGTTTCGCCGTGGATAAGCAGGGGGCCACGCGCCTGTTCATCGCCCAGGGTAAGCGCGATGGCTACACCCCCCGCTCGCTGGTGGACTACGTCTGCGAGGTCGGCCGGGTTCGTAGCCGCGACATTGAGGACGTGGCCGTGCTGGAGGAGTTCTCCTTCATCACCGTGCCTTTCAAGGAGGGCAAGCGCCTGCTCGACGCCTTCGCCTCCCTGCGCGTCGATGGTAAGCCCATGATGACCAAGGCCAAGAGTAAACGATAGCCCCACGCATATACGAGCTACACATGGAGAAGGTGAGATACGTTGCCAAGACGATGCAGGGCCTGGAGCCCGTGCTGGCCGAGGAGCTGCGGCAGCTCGGGGCGGAGAACGTCGAGGAGAAGAACCGGGTGGTCTTCTTCGACGGCGATAAGCGCATGATGTACCGCGCGAACTTCTGCCTCCGCACGGCCCTCCGAATACTCAAGCCCCTGGCCACCTTCCAGGCCGAGAGCGTCAACGAGCTGTACGCCAACGCGCTGGCCTACGACTGGTCTGAGGTCATGGACCTCTCCAAACGCTTCTCGATAGATAGCGTGGTCAACTCCGAGACCTTCAGCCACTCCCGCTACGCCGCCCTCAAGGTCAAGGACGCCATCGTCGACCAGTTTCGCAACCGCTGCGGCAAGCGGCCCTTCGTGGACCCCGACCGGCCCCACGTGCGTATCCACCTCCACATCTGGGAGACCACCTGCTCCCTACTCCTCGACTCCTCCGGTCAGTCCCTCCACATGCGGGGCTACCGTCGCCAGCAGGATGTCGCCCCCCTCAACGAGGTGCTCGCCGCCGGGATGGTCCTCACGAGCGGCTGGCGGGGGGAGTGCCCCTTCCTGGACCCCATGTGCGGCTCGGGCACGCTGGCCATAGAGGCCGCCCTGATTGCGCGCGGCATGGCGCCGGGGCTCTTCCGCCAGCACTACGGCTTTGAGGACTGGCCCGACTTCGACCCCGACCTGCTCGAGGAGGTCTACAACGACGACTCCATGGAGCGGGAGTGCGAGGTCCCCATCATGGGGTCCGACGTGTCCGGGAAGGCCATGGAGGTCGCCCAGCAGAACGTGAAGGCCGCGGGCCTCACAAAGCTCATACACCTGGAGAAGCAGTCCGTCTTCGACCTGATGCCCGGCATGATCCCCGGGGTGGTCATCACGAACCCGCCCTACGGAGAGCGCCTCAAGCAGTTTCAGCTCGATTCGTTCTACTCCCAGCTCGGCGACGTCTTCAAGGCCCGCTACCCCGGGTGGGATGTCTGGATGCTCACCGGCAACCGCGTGGCCATGAAGAGCTTTGGTCTGCATCCCTCCAAGACCACGACGCTGTTCAACGGACCCCTAGAGTGTAAGTATCAGCGCTTTAGCATGTATAAGGGCTCGCTCCGCGACCTGGAGGATGAGGAGCCAGCCCGCGATGCCCGCCCCCCCAGGGAGGAGCTAGGCGACCAGGAACAGCGGTTCGACGACCTACCCTTTTCCCCGCCCCATGCAGAAGATTCCATAGATTCAAACTAGATTTCTCCCCCGGGGTTGGCTTTACCGATAAAATGTTTACCTTTGTCTCGTAGGAAGTCCATTTCCACCGGAAGTTTAATGTTCTAAGAGTCGAATAATCATCGGGAGTTTGTTAGATTAGTTCAACCCAAACAAAAAGAGTGATGAAGATTAAGGTACTGAGTATTGCGGCGGCTGTTAGCGTATTGTTTGCTTTTAGCGCTTGTGGTGGTGCACAGCAAAATCAGCAGGAGAATCAGGATTCTGCCACGATGGAGATGCATGAGCCGGTAGAGGCTGGCGAGAACATGGAGGCGGCCGGTGAGCCTATGGATGCTGCTGCAACCGAGAGCATGGAGGCTACCGAGAACATGGAGGCTCCGGCCGAGGCACCGGCTACTGAGGAGGCCGCCATGCCCGCAGAGAACATGGAGGAGGCTGAGGCTGAGAAGCAGTAGAAGTATAAGGGGCTAGAATTTCCCTCCGCGATGCCCTGAGGTGTGGCAGCGGTCAGGAGGGTTTCCCAAAGCCTAGGCGCATGAGCCTAGGCTTTTTTTGTAGCTCTGCGCTAAGCGTAGGCCGAAATTCTGACCACATATCGATACCCAAATGATAGAGGGTGAGAACAATCTGCTGAGCGGGATGGGAGCGCAGGCCCCCTCTGCCAAGCCCCGGGAAGCGCTCGACATCCTGGCGCTCTACTTCGCCATCAAGGGGGCGGAGGTCGCCATACGGGACGCGCTGGGCAATGTGCTCAACAAGGGTGAGACCCGCGGCATGGACTTCGATGCGGCCCTGGTGCTCCTGGCCGTAGCCCGCCTCGGGTACAGCAATATGACCGAGCTCGCGACGACCGTCGAGCGGGATATGCCCTACGTATCCCGCGAGGTGAGCGGTCTGGTGGCCCGGGGGCTGGTCACCCGCCAATCCGGCGCGCAGGATGCCCGTGAGAAGTACGTGGCCATCACCCCGAGCGGCGCGGCCATCATCGATGAGGTGGAGGCCGCCTTCGAGCTCATCCTCCGGCGTGCGTGTAGCTCCATGAGCCACTTCGACCGCCAGGCTCTCATCGGCCTTCTGGCTGGCGTGGTCGCCGACCTGCGCCGCCGCTGAGCCACCCTTCTAGAAAGGCAAATCGGCGCTTGGCGCTATCGGCGGGAGCTCATCCGAGCCACCCTCGACTGGGCTGCTTTCGTTTATGCGCGAGCCCAGGATTTGCGCTGGCGCTGAGGGGGGGGCAGCAAAGCCTCCGCTCGCTATGCCCCCGCTGCTGTCGTTGTGGTTCACACGGTCCAGATTGTCGACGAACTTGGTCTGCGAGCCGATGAAGTCCATGAATATGCTCGTTGTCTCCCCATTCCGGTGCTTGGCGATGATGATTTCCGCCTTCCCGGCCGTGGGGGTCTCATCGGGGAATTTCTCTATGCCGCTCTTCTCAGGCCGGTGGATGAACAGCACCAGGTCGGCATCCTGCTCGATGGAGCCCGACTCGCGGAGGTCGGAGAGTATGGGCTTGGCCCCTTTCCCCCGTTTCTCCGCGTCGCGGCTCAGCTGGGCCAGCGCCATGATCGGCACGTTGAGCTCCTTGGCCAGCGCCTTGAGCTCGCGCGAGATCATGCTCACCTGCTGCTCGCGGTTGCTGTTGCGCAGCACGGGGGCCTGGATTAGCTGCAGATAGTCAATCACGATGAAGCCGACGTTGTGCTTGCTCTTGAGCCGTCGGCACTTGGCGCGGATTTCGCCTATGCCGATGTCCATGCTGTCGTCCAGGTAGAGCTTCGCCTCGGATATGTCGCCCCCGGCCTGCACCAGGCGCCCCATTTCCTGCTCGGAGAGCCGCCCGGAGCGTAGCATCTTGGCATCGATGCCCGTCTCCGACACGAGCATACGCATCATGAGCTGCATGTTCGACATCTCCAGCGAGAAGAAGGCCACCGACTGCTTGAGGTCTATGGCCATGTTCCGGGCCATCGTCAGCGCGAACGCCGTCTTGCCCATGGAGGGCCGGGCCGCCAGGATGATGAGGTCGCCCGGTTGCCAGCCGAGGGTGACCTCGTCGAGCAGGGGGAAGCCCGTCGGCACGCCGCTGTACTTGTCGATATCGTTCTTGAGCTCCTCGATGAAGTCGAGCGTCTCCTTGACCACCGTCTCGGCCGGGCGAATCTCCTTGCGCATCCCGGACTCGTGCAGCTCGAATATCTTGCTCTCGGCCTCCTCCATGAGATCCTCCACGTCCGTCTCCCCGTTGTAGGCCTGATGCTGTATGTCGTTGGCTATGTGGATTACCTCCCGCATCAGGTACTTCTCCACGACCACCTTCGCGTGGTCCACGGCGTGCGCCCCCGAGGCCACCTGCATGGTCAGCTCCAGCAGCCGGGTATGCCCCCCGACCTCCTCGAGCTTCTGCTGGTCGCGCAGCTTCTGGCTCACCGAGAGGATGTCGACCGCGCGCTTCTCCAGCACCAGCCCGGAGATGGCCGCGTAGATGGTGGCGTGCTGCGGCTCGTAGAAGTGCTCGGGGTGGAGGAACTCCTGCATGTCGATGGCCAGCTCCTGGTCCATCATCAGGGCCCCGAGCACCGCGGCCTCCAGCTCCTTGGCGTTCGGGGGCAGCTTGCTCCCGATGATGCCAGCCGTGCCCTGCGGGGTGAAGCGCCTCCCCTGCGGTGCCTGCCCTGTCGCCTGCGGGCTTGTCTGCTCAGTTGCCATCCTACTTGCGAATATATTCCTCTATCGTGTACTCCAGGCCTACCCTGGATGCCATGCGGGGCGACTGCTCTGCCAGCCGCCACTCCGCCGCTTGCCACTCCGGGAAGAAGGCATCGGCGTCCGGGAAGGCGCTATGTAGCCGGGTGATGACGAGCCTGGTGGCCCGCGGCATGGCCAGCGCGTAGATCTGCGCGCCCCCCACCACGTACACGGGGGCATCGGCCGGGCAGACCCGCAGCGCCTCCTCCCACGAGGATACCTGCACGAGCCGCGGCAGCGCCTCCAAACGGTGCGTGCGGCTCATCACCACGGAGGTTCGCCCCGGCAGCGGCCGACCGATCGATTCGTAGGTTCGTCGCCCCATGACCATGTGCCCACCCATGGTCAAGGCCTTGAAGTGCGCCAAGTCCTCGGGCAAATGGGCCAGCAAGCCGTTGCCACGGCCTATGGCATTGCCCTCGGCCACCACCGCCACGAGTATAATCTCCCTGTTCATGACCTATTTAATCTCCAATCTCCGGAAAGCTGTCCGACAAAGGTAGTCAAAAAACGTAGCCAGCTGGGTGCCAGAATCGCCCCGCGATTATTGCTTACCTTCGCGCCATGGAAGCATCTGTTTCACCCCTAGGCCCTAGCGGGCATCCTTCTGAATGGGCACTTTACGTGCATTTTCCCTTCTGCCGCGGCAAATGCCCCTACTGCGATTTCTACTCCCTGCCGGTGCGTGGTGGTGAAGTTCCGCCCGAATATCCTGAGCTCATCGTACAGGAATTCAAGCACCTACGTGGGGAGCTGGATGCCCGGGGGGACTTCCCGTCCGGATGCTCCCCCCGTTTCCGCACCATCTACCTCGGCGGGGGTACCCCCTCCCTCCTCCCGCCCCCCGCCATCGGTCGGCTTCTCTCCCAGCTCGGCCAGAGCAATGACGTGACCCTGGAGTGCAATCCGGAGGGGCTAGACCGGGCCTACTTCGAGGGTGTCCGCACGGCGGGGGTCACGCGCGTCAGCATCGGCGTGCAGTCGCTCGACGACCGCGTCCTCCGCCTCCTCGGTCGCCGCCATGATGGCCAGCGCGCCCTGCACGCCATCGAGAGCGCCAGGAGTGCCGGTGTGGGCGACATCTCGGTCGACCTCATCTACGGCATACCCGGCCAGCCCCTGCAGAGCCTGGAGGAGAGCCTGCGGCGGCTCAGCCGGCTCGAGGGCGTGGACCACATATCGGCCTACCACCTCACCGCCGAGCCCAATACCGCGTACGGGAAGCGGGTGGCCAAGGGGAGCGTGCGGGAGGTGGACGAGGAGGTCAGCATGCGGCATTTTCGCCTCGTTCACGATCTGCTGGAGCGCGCGGGCTTTGAGCACTATGAGGTCTCGAGCTTCGCGCGCCACGGTCGTTACGCCCGCCACAACATGGCCTACTGGCGCGGGGGGAAGTACCTCGGTCTGGGGCCCGGCGCGCATTCCTACGACGGGGGTCGCCGCTGGTGGAATGCCCCCGATTGGCCGCGCTACGCGAAGAGCATCCGCAGCGGGCTTCTCCCCCGCGAAATGGAGGAGCTCAGCGATGACAATCGGCTTGATGAGTGGATTATGACGGGCCTTCGCACCCGGTGGGGGCTTGACCTAGCCAGAGGGGTGGAAGTTTTTGGCCGACAGGCGATTGATGAGCTGCGAAGGCGGGCCTCCAGCTGGATTGACAGGGGCATAGCCCTTGAGCAGGAGGGTTACCTCAAGATTCACCCCCGGCACTTCCTTATCTCCGATGCCCTTATCCTGGATTTGGCGGGGTAGGGTTCGCCCGGAGGGTGGTGATTAACTCGAAAAGATAGGATGGGAAAGCAGGAGCATGATTGGCAGGATATGCTGGCGAGCCTCCGGGCGGAGATGCCGGCCGATGGGCCTGAGGATGGGGGCGCTGGCCCCGAATGCGAGGGGGATGCTGCGCATCCGCCGCAGGGGGTGGAGGCCATAGCCCGGCGGCAGTTCCGCGTATTCCGGCAGCGGAAGGGGCGGGCGGGCAAGACGGTGACGATGATAGAGGGGAGGGGCCTGTCGCCCGATGAGGCCGAGGCACTACTGGTTCACCTGAAGCGTCGCTGCGGCTGCGGCGGTCTGCTGCGGGACGGGCTGCTGGAGCTGCAGGGCGATAAGCGGGTGCAGGCCAAGGGGGAGCTGGAGGCGATGGGCCATGGTGTGCAGCTGGGCAACTAGATCTGGTGCTTGAAGCTGAAGGTGCTCCGGATGGGGTAGTGGTCGGAGTAGTCGGCCTCCAGCACGTCGAAGCGGGTGGGGGTGAGCTGCGGGCCGCTGAGTATGTAGTCGATGCGGAGGCCGGGGAGGAAGCGGCTGTATGTCTTGCCGAATCCGTCGCCGCTGAGCAGGAAGGCATCCTGCAGGCCGATGCTGCGCATGCGCCGGTAGGTGTAGGAGTTGGGCGAGTCGTTGAAGTCGCCGCAGACCACCACTGGGTATGGCGATAGGGCGATGTGCCGCTCGAGCTGCTGCACCTGCTGGGCCCGCTTGATGCTGGCGGCGCGGATGTGCCGTCCGAGGTCCTTGAGCTCGACGAGGAAGTCGGCCACCCGGTCCCAGAAGCCCTCCTGGCGCCCTTGTCGTGCTGGGTTCTGGAGGAACTCCAGGTTGGAGCGCTTGAAGCGGAAGGACTGCAGGTGGGTGTTGTAGATGCGTATGGTGTCGTCGTCGATTTTCACGTCGGTGAAGATGGTGCTGTTGGCCGAGCGGTCGAAGCGGAGATGGCCGCTGTCGACTATGGGGTAGCGGGTGAAGGTGGCGATGCCGTATCGCCGTTCCCCATGCTCGACGACGTAGTGGATGTGGGCGTTGCCGGGGATGAGGGCCTTGGCCTGCTCGGTGCTGAAGTCGGCGTTGGTGTAGAACTCCTGTAGGCAGCTCACGGAGGCGTTGGTCTGCCCGATGAGGTCGGCGATCTGCTGCTGGGTGGGTGGCCTGTCGGACCATCCGTAGAGGTGGAAGAGGTGGACGTTGTAGGAGAGGATGCTCAGGTCGGCCGGGGGGGCTTGCTCATCGGCGGCGCGGTGGCGGTAGAGGTCGAAGAGCTGGTTGCACCCCAGGAGTATGGATATCAGGGAGATGAGCACCCACTTCTTCCAGCAGATGGCCCAGTAGACCGCGAAGAGGAGGTTGAGCACGAACCACACCGGCTGCAGTATGCTGATGAGGCTGGGTAGCCAGAAGTCGGCCGGGCTGATGTCGACCGATAGGTAGCTGACCGCCAGCATTCCGGCGCAGCAGATGTTGAGCGCGATGATTAGCCAGCGCAGCGTATGCCAGAGCCTTTTCATTCCTTGCTGCTACTTGCGGAAGAGCTTCTCCTTCTCCTCGCTGGTGAGGGCTGGGTAGCCACCCTGCTTGAGCTTCTCGATGATACGCTGGATTTCGCGCTCCTCTGCCTCCTTCTCGGCCTGGCTGGTGGCGCGGTCGGCGGATGCTCCGGGGCCATCCTGCGGCGGGGTGTAGCGGCGATACTGCCCCCCGGTGCCCTGCTGGCGGGTGCTGTCGCCGCTGGAGCTGGCATGCTGCTGGTTTCCCCTGTACCTCCGGAAGCGGGGTCGTTGCCCTTGCCGCTGGGGGCGGGCCTTGCCCCAGTCCAGGAGGTGGTTGAGCCATGCGCCCAGGTCGGTCCCCCGTCGCAGCATGTGGATGTAGAGGAAGCCGATGATGGCCCCGCCGATGTGGGCTATGCTGCCCCCGGCGTTGCTGCCCGTGACGCTCATCACGTCGATGGCGACTGCGGCCAGGGCTATCCACTTGACCCTCACGGCGAGGAGGCCGTAGAGGTACACCTCCCGGTCGGGGTCGTCGTAGGCGGCCGCGATGGTGATGGCCATGACGGCGGCCGATGCGCCCAGGGCGCGGGCGGCGGGTAGCACGCCGGCGAAGTAGGGGAAGAGGTTGTAGGCCAGGATGTAGAGTAGGCCCCCGGCCAGCCCGCCCAGGATGTAGAGGTTGCGGAGCTGGCGGCTGGTGCGGCGCATGAGGAAGAGGCGGGCGAAGGCCCAGAACCACATCAGGTTCCAGAAGATGTGGGTGAAGTCCACATGGTAGAACATGTAGGTGACTAGGGTCCAGGGCTCTAGGATGAGCTGGGGTAGCCAGGCCGGGACGGCCAGGAGGTTGAAGAGCCAGCGGGGGGGGAGGCCGAGCATGGTGGAGAAGCCCCCGATGAGCCGCCCGGCGATGAAGACGGCCAGGTTGATGAACAGGAGCCAGCCCATGGTGGGGGTAATCCCCACCCGGTAGGAGAGCTGCTCGACCCTAGAGCGGAGTTCCCGAAGCATGGCGTTTCCAGTAGAGGATGAGGATTAGGCCGAAGAGCATGCCGCCCAAGTGGGCGAAGTGGGCGATGTGGCTGCCGGGCAGGCCGAGGCCCAGGCCCAGCTCGAGCGTGGCGAAGCCCACGACGGCGTACTTGGCCTTCACGGGGATGGGGATGAAGAAGAGGTAGAGCTCGGCGTTGGGGAATATCATGCCGAAGCCCAGGAGGATGCCGTAGATGGCGCCGGAGGCACCGACCATGGGCACGTTCAGGTGGCTCTGGATGATGTGGTGCATCACATCGCTGGCCTGGGCCATGACCGCGGGGGTGGGCTCGTTGAGGGCCGGGTCCATGGCCAGCCGGGTGAAGAGGGAGCTGGAGGCGTTGTCGCGCACGAAGTCCAGGAAGGCGGCCGTCTCGAAGTTCTCCATGATCTGCCGGGCGGCGGCCTGCATGCGCCACACGTCGATCTCGATGACCAGGGTGTTGAGCGCGGCCGCCCCGAGGCCACAGAACACGTAGAAGAAGAGGAAGCGCATGCCCCCCCAGCGCCGCTCGAGGGTGGAGCCGAAGGTCAGGAGAGCGAACATGTTGAAGGCCAGATGCCCCATGCCGGCGTGCATGAACATGGAGCTGATGTACTGGTAGGGGCTGTAGTACTGGCTATCGGGGGGGAAGAGCCCTAGGAGCTCGTAGAAGTCCAGGTGGAAGGAGCTGGACATCAGCCAGGTGAGCAGGAGCATCAGGCAGTTGATGATGATGAGGTTCATCGTGACGGGGGCTTGCTCCATCATCCCCCCAAAGCTGGTATTTCTGTACATATCTGTTTCTGTCGCTATCCTTTCTGGAACATCTTCTGTATCTGCGGCATGCTGAGCATCTGGAGGGTGGGTCGGCCCTTGGGGTCGATGGCGGGTTCGCGGGTGGCCAGGAGGTCGTCCGCCAGCTGGGCCAGCTGCTCGGGGCTTAGCTGGCTGCTGCGGGTGTAGGCCGAGGCCTCGGCGAGGGCGGTCAGCTGCATGCGCGTTGCCGACTGGCCCAGGCTCTCCTCTTCCTGGTGGAACTGGCTGTGCAGCTCGCGGATGAAGCCCGCGTGGTCCGCGATGTTCACCCCCTGGGGTATGGCGTGCAGCTGGAGGGTGTCGGGCGGCTGGAGGGTGAAGAGCGCGCCTATGCCCCGGGCCTCCTCCATGAAGCGTTCTATGCCGATGAGCTCGTCGGGGGCGAGCTGCACGGTGGCCGGGAAGAGCAGCTGCAGGGAGGTCACGGCGTTGGGCGGGTTTTTCTCCAGCCGTTCGTAGATGACGCGCGCGTGGGCCCTGTGCTGGTCGATGATGGCCAGGCCGTGGAGGTGCGGGGTGGCGAAGTAGCCGTGGCCCAGCGGGATGGTCTGCCGCAGCGCGCCCGCGCGGGCCTCGAGGCCCAGGCCGAGCCCCCCGTAGAGCATGCCGCTCTCGCCGGGCTGTGGGCGCGGGGCGGGGCGGGGCGCGGTGCTGATGGTCCGCGAGGGGATGATGACCTGCTCGCCCGTCTGGCTGGCCTGGCCGACGGTGGCCGCGCCGCTGACCTCGAAGCTGGCCGTGGGGGCGCTCGGCGGGTAGAAGGGCATGTCGCGGATGGGGTCCTCGTGGAAGTAGAGCTCCGGCACGCCCCCGAACTGGCCGAGCGCCTCCCTCACGCCCGAGGTGAGGATTTGCCAGATAATCCGCTCATGCTCAAACTTTATCTCCGTCTTGGTGGGGTGGATATTCACGTCTATGCTCTCCGGGGGCACGGTCAGGAAGATGAAGTAGACCGGGAGCATGTCCGGGGCGATGATTTTGTCGTAGGCCGAGAGGACGGCCCGGTGGAAGTAGGGGTGCCGCATGTAGCGGCTGTTGGCGAAGAAGAACTGCTCGCCCCCCCGCCGCCGCGCGCTCTCGGGCCGGCAGATGTAGCCCTCGATGGCCACCGACTCGGTCTGTATCTCGATGGGGATGAGGGCCTTCTCGGTCTTCCGGCCGAACATCTGGACGATGCGCTTGTAGCGGTTCTGCTGGGGGAGGTCGTAGATGACCTCCTCGCCGTGGAAGAGGCGCATGGCGATGGTTGGGTGGGCCAGGGCCACGCGCTGGAACTCGGCCACCACGTGCTTCATCTCCACGGAGGTGCTCTTGAGGAAGCGGCGGCGGGCCGGGACGTTGAAGAAGAGGTTGCGCACCAGGAAGTTGGCCCCCTTGGGCGTGGTGATGCTGCTCTGCTCGGCCACCTGCGAGCCCTTCATCACCAGCTTGGTGCCCACCTGGCTGCCCTCCTGCGCGGTGCAGAGGCTCACCTCGGCCACGGCCGCGATGGAGGCCAGCGCCTCGCCCCGGAAGCCCATGGTGACGATGCCCTCCAGGTCGGGGGCATCATGAATCTTGGAGGTGGCGTGGCGCTCGAAGCACATACGCGCGTCCATGGGCGACATGCCGCAGCCGTCGTCAATCACCTGGATCTGCTCCTTCCCCCCCTCGCGCACCAGGAGGGTGATGAGCCTGGCCCCGGCATCCACGCTGTTCTCCAGCAGCTCTTTGACCACCGATGCGGGCCGCTGCACGACCTCACCGGCGGCGATCTGGTTGGCGATGCCGTCGGGCAGCAGGTTGATGATGTCGGCCATAGGTTCTTGCTCGGCTAGTTGGTTTGATGCATCGGTACCCGGCGGGGCTAGAGGCGGATGTAGAGGTACAGCGCCAGGGCCAGAATCCCCAGGATGAGGAGGGTGCGGCTGAGCTGCCCACCCTGGGGCGCGGCGCGTCGGCTCCGTGCGTGCTCGCGCCGCTCCAGCTCTAGGCGCGCCTCCCGGACGGTCGGTGTTTCCTCCTCCAGCTCCAGGCCGTGCCGCTGGCGGGCGCGCTGCTCCATGGCGGTCAGGCGCGCCTTCCGCTCGCTGTAGTAGCGGGGTTTGTACTCGAACTGCCGGGGGCGCTGCGTGCGGAATACCCTAAATCCCATGTGGTCCCGATATCCTCAATTTTGTGGCAAAGGTAGGCTTTTTCTTCCAGCCCGAGGCATGGCGGGGCGAGCTCACGCTGCGGCGAGCCCGATACGCGCGGCTTCGGAGCGAGTGGCTCGGAGACCGTTTTGTCTGGAATGGCAACAAATAGGGGCACACGGCATGCGAATTGCCCCTCGGGCATCCCGCGTTCGCGCCGAAGGTCTATATTCGCGAACTCAATTAAGCAAACCAAATACGAGGCGGATGTCGGTAGAAACCAAGACCCGTGCGGTCACAGTGCGTACCCTGCAACGGATGAAGGAGCGGGGAGAGCGGATTTCGATGCTTACGGCCTACGATTTCTCCATGGCGTCGCTCATTGACGGCGCCGGGGTGGACGTAATCCTGGTGGGCGACTCGGCGGCCAACGTCATGGCGGGCTACGGCTCCACCCTGCCGATAACGCTCGACCAGATGATATACCACGCCCAGTCGGTGGTCCGGGCCGTGCAGCGGGCCCTGGTGGTGGTCGACCTCCCCTTCGGCTCGTACCAGGGCGACTCGCAGTCGGCCCTCAAGTCCTCCATCCGCATCATGAAGGAGTCGGGGGCCGATGCCGTCAAGATGGAGGGGGGGCGCGAGGTCATCGAGTCCGTCGAGCGCATCCTCTCGGCCGGCATCCCGGTGATGGGCCACCTGGGGCTCACCCCGCAGTCCATCAACAAGTTCGGCACCTACGCCGTGCGGGCCACCGACGAGGACGAGGCCGACAGGCTGGTGGCCGATGCCCAGCTCCTGGAGTCGGCGGGCTGCTTCTCCATCGTGCTGGAGAAGATACCGGCCTGCCTGGGCAAGGAGGTCTCCCGCAAGCTCGACATCCCCATCATCGGGATAGGGGCCGGCGGCATGGTCGACGGCCAGGTCCTGGTCACCCACGACATGCTCGGCATCACCCAGGAGTTCAACCCCCGCTTCCTGCGCCGCTACCAGCAGATGGGCGAGGACATGCGCAGGGCCTTCGGGGAGTACATCGCCGATGTCAAGTCGGGCGACTTCCCCAGCGAGAACGAGCAGTACTAGCCCCGCGCTGGCACATCACACTATAATCATAGTATGGCAGACGAAGGAAGGCGGCAAGCCAGCAGGCAGGACCCCCCCCCGGTGCGCAAGCGCGTGCTCTACGAGGACAACCACTACATCGCGGTGCAGAAGCTCGTGGGCGAGCTGGTGCAGGGCGACACGACGGGCGACACGGCCCTGGTGGACAGCGTGCGGGAGTTCATCCGCGTGCGCGACAAGAAGCCCGGCGAGGCCTTCCTCCAGGTGGTGCACCGCGTGGACAGGCCCGTGGGGGGCGTGGTGCTCTTCGCCAAGACCTCGAAGGGCCTGGCCCGGGCCAACGAGCTCTTCCGCGAGCAGAGGATAGCGCGCGTCTACTGGGCCATCAGTGAGGAGCAGCCCCAGGAGCTGGCCGCCACCCTGACCCACTACCTGGTGCGCAAGGCCGCGCAGAACAAGTCCTACGCCTACACCCGGAAGCGGCCCGAGGCGAAGCTCTCCACCCTGAGCTACGAGCAGGTGGCCCGCAGCAAGAACTACGCCCTGCTGGAGGTGCGCCTACACTCCGGCCGCCACCACCAGATTCGCGCCCAGCTGGCGGCCGTGGGCTGCATGCTCCGCGGCGACCTGAAGTACGGGGCCAAACGCTCGATACCCGGCGGCGGCATAGGGCTCTTCGCCCGCTCGCTGGAGTTCGACCACCCCATCCGCGACGAGCACGTGCGCATCGTGGCCGAGCCGCCCGCCGACCCGCTCTGGGACCTCTTCCCGAGGTAGGGCGGGGAGAGTAGGGCGAATATCAGCTGATTTACAGATAGTTAGAGTTGCCCCATGAGGATAAGGAATGCCCGCATGGGGCGATTGCCCCTGCTTGCCATGGGGCGAAGCGCGCCGGGCGCCCACTCGTCAGGAATAGCCAATCCTACGTCCCCGGAATGCATCCATTCGTCAGCATGCCACGAACCTTTTGCACCAAGCCCCGTTGAATAGGTCATGTTCATAACCAAAAAGAGGACAAAGATGAATTGGAGACGCAAAGCGGCATCTGTAGCCATCGTAGCATTGGCAGCACTGGTAGTAGCACCATCCTGCAAGAAGGATGATGATGTCAAACCGGCGAGCAAGACGCCCCAGGTTGGGAATACGAATGGTAATTCTACCGGCGGGGCCGAGAAGAAGGCCGATGAGGAGGCCAGGAAGAGGAAAGAGGAGGATGCCGAGAAGAAGGCCAAGCTGCTGAAGCAGATAGATGCCATCAAGGGCAAGGTGAAGGAGGTGGATGCCTTGACGGACAAGGCGCAGAAGAAGGCCAAGCTGGGCGAGGCGAAGGAGGAGACGATGAAGACGCTCACCCTTGTGAAGCAGGCGCCCAAGGGCATTCTGGACGAGGAGATAAAGCAGCTGGAGGGCATCGTGAAGGACATCGACAAGAAGCTGCAGGAGATGATGACCCCGGGGGAGGCCGAGATGCAGCTGAAGAAGGTGAATGAGGCGCTGAAGGCCATCGAGGGTAAGGTGGAGGCCGCCGCGAAGGAGGCTGACCTGGCCAAGAAGAAGAAAGGGCTGGAAGAGGCCAAGACGGAGCTCGAGGCGGCCGATGGCCCGAAGAGCAAGCTGGGCGAGGTGAAGGACGGCACGGAAGGCAAGGCTGAGGCCATGAAGAAGCTGGAAGACCTGAAGAAGAGCATCGATGAGAAGCTGGCTGAGGTGAAGAAGGCCGAGGACAAGAAGGTGGTAGATGAGGTGAATGCCGAGCTGACCAAGATAGAGACCGCGGTGAATGGGGCGAAGCCGATGGCTGGCGACGATGTGGCCAAGCTGAAGGGGAAGAAGGGGAAGCTGGAGCAGGCCCAAAAGGATGCTGCAGCTGAGGAGAAGAAGCTGGAGAATGTGGCAGCTGAGGCCAAGACGGAGGCAGTGAAGAAGCTGGAGGGCATAAAGACGACGATTACCGCGGAGCTGGAGAAGGTGAATAAGGAGCTGGCTAAGGTTGCGGGGAAGGAGATTGTGGATGAGGTGAACAAGGCGCTGGTCGAGGTGAAGAAGGCTGCCGATGCGGCTGTAGCCATGCCCAACACTGACCTTGCTGCGAAGAAGGCTGCGCTGGAGAAGGCCCAGACGGATGCTAAGGCTCAGGAGGAGAAGCTGAAGGATGTGGACGCTGAGACCAAGAAGGAGGCGGTGAAGAAGCTGGAGGACATCCAGAAGACGATTACCGAGGAGCTGAAGAAGGTGAATAAGGAGCTGGCTGGTAAGGCTGGTGGTAAGAAGATTGTAGATGAGGTGAATGCCGAGCTGGCCAAGATAGAGACCGCGGTGGAGCAGGCCAAGACGGAAGCCGACCTGGCCAAGAAGAAGGCTGCGCTGGAGCAGGCCCAGAAGGATGCTATGGCTCAGGGCAAGAAGCTGGAGAATGTGGCTGATGAGACCAAGAAGGACGCAGTGAAGAAGCTGGAGGGCATAAAGACGACGATTACCGAGGAGCTGGAGAAGGTGAAGAAGGAGCTGGGGAAAGTTGCGGGGAAGGAGCTGGAGGCTGTGAAGACCCAGCTGCAGGAGCTGGATGGTAAGGTTAATACTGCGCTGGCCCTACCCGAAGATGACCTCAAGGCGAAGGTAGAGCAGCTGAATAAGGTGAAGGGTGAGGCAGAGGAGCTTGGCAAGAAGCTGGCGATGGTGAAGGGCGAGAAGGCCGAGACCAAAACGAAGCTGAAGGAGACCTCCCTGAAGATAGATGCTGGGCTGAAGAAAGCCATGGAGACGGCGGCTGCGAAGGTGAAGGAAATAGCCAACTACGTAAAGGAGGAAGCAGGTAAGGTTTCTGGCTTTATCAATGCTAATGACAAGAACAATCTGATAGAGGCTCAGAATAGGATTGAGGGGAAGATGGCAGAGCTGAATAAGCTACCTGAAGAGGCTTCAGAGTTCAAGACGACCAAGGATAATCTTAGCAAAATTTCGGCGGCAGCAGCCGTTGCAGTTGAACTAATTGATGCTAAGGCTGAGTACAAGGCGGACGAGGTGAAGGCGGCGTTCAAGGCTGTAGCAGATGCTAAGCCAGTAAAAGTCATTGGGGATATCGGTCGAATAACAAAGCCTGCAGCCGGTACTTCAACAGAAGCTTATGACGCAGCTAAGGGTGCTGTAGAAGACTTAAACTTGATTAAGGAAATCAATGAGAACACCGAACTGGATAAGGTTGTAATGCTCGAAAAGAACATAAATAACCTCAAGGCTGCGAAGGAAAAAATACCTGCAGCTGGCGTTTCTGGTGTGTTGGCATCCTCTGTTGCGAAGGAATTCAGGGCTTGTGTTGATGCCCTAGATAATGCTCTTACCAAGGCCAAGGAAAATCAGGCGGCCAAGATGAAGCTGGATGAGGCTCAGAAGAATCTGACCCCGCTGAAGAGCAAGGTGGACGAGCTGGCGAAGTAGGCCCGAGGGGATAGGTAGCATACGGAGGGGCGGCCCGATATGGGCCGCCCTTTTTTTGGGCTTTTGCCCCGCGCCCGGCGGAGTTTGCGTACTTTGGCCTATCTTTGTGGCAACAATTTGGTATATGGAGAAGCTGAGGGATTTCCTGGGGAAGTACGGTCGTTTCGCGCTGGTGGCCCTGGTGTACGTGCTGGTGGTGGTGTGGACGGGGGGCTACTGGTGGTTGCTGGGCCTACCGGTGGTGTACGATTTCTACGTGTCGAAGCGGGTGCACTGGTTCTTCTGGCGCAAGCGGGGCGTGCGGCGGCAGTCGGTGCTGGTGGAGTGGGTCGATGCCCTGCTCTTCGCCGGGGTGGCGGCCCTGCTCATCCGACTGCTGCTCTTCGAGGCCTTCAGGATACCGTCCGGCTCGATGGAGAAGAGCCTGCTGGTGGGCGACTACATCTTCGTGTCGAAGCTGGCCTACGGGCCGAAGATGCCCAATACGCCCGTGAGCTTCCCCTTCGTGCAGCATACCCTGCCCTTCACCGAGGCCACCCCCTCGTACACCCGCCTGCTGGAGTTCGGCTACGACCGCCGGCCGGGCCTGGGGCGCGTGGAGCGCAACGACGTGGTGGTCTTCCAGTTCCCGGAGGGCGACACCGTCGTCACCGAGTACCCCGAGCGGAGCTACTACGCCATGTGCCGCGAGCTGGGCCGGGAGCACGTGCAGCGCAACTTCCAGCTGGTGGTGCGCCCGGTGGACCACCGCGAGAACTACATCAAGCGCTGCGTGGCCATCCCGGGCGACACGCTCCGCATCGTCGGTGGCCAGGTGTACGTCAACGGCCAGCGGCAGCAGCGCTTCCCGGGCCTGCAGTACTCCTACCACCTGAAGACCAACGGCGTACCCATCAATCCGCGCCTCCTCGACGAGATGGAGATCTACCCCAACGACCGACTATTCAGCCAGGCCGACAGTCGCTACATGCTACCCCTGACGGCGGGCATGAAGGACCAGCTCGAGAAGCTGCCCAACGTGCTGGCGGTGGAGCAGTACGTCGACCGCGCGTGGGAGCAGATGCAGCGGTACATCTTCCCGCACTCGCCCCACTACCGGTGGACGGAGGACGAGTTCGGCCCCATCGTCATCCCCAGGCGGGGCGCGACCGTCACCCTGACCCCCGCGACCCTCCCGCTCTACCGGCGCATCATCGAGTGCTACGAGGGCCACAGCCTGGAGCAGCGCGACGCGGCCATCCTGGTCGACGGCCAGCGGGTGGAGAGCTACACCTTCGCGATGGACTACTACTGGATGATGGGCGACAACCGCCACCATTCGCTGGACTCCCGCTTCTGGGGCTTCGTGCCGGAGGACCACGTGGTGGGCAAGGCCGTGATGGTCTGGATGTCCACCTCCCCTCTGGGCAGCTTCCCGGGCAATATCCGCTGGTCGCGCCTGTTCACCAAGATACGCTAGGCATGCTGCTGGCCGACCGCTACCGGGCCCTGATAGCCCACTTCCTGGAGGCCAACCCCGCCCCCGAGAGCGAGCTGCGCTTCCGCGATGCCTACGAGCTGCTGGTGGCCGTCATCCTCTCGGCCCAGTGCACCGACGTGCGGGTGAACCAGCTGACCCCCGCGCTCTTCGAGGCCTACCCCTCGGCCGGCCATCTGGCCCGCGCCACCGAGGAGGAGATATTCGCCTACGTGCGCAGCTGCTCCTACCCCAACGCCAAGGCCAAGCACCTGAAGGGCATGGCCGAGCGCCTGGTGGCCGACTTCGGGGGGGAGGTGCCGGGGGACTTCGGGGCGCTCACCTCCCTGCCCGGCGTGGGGCGCAAGACCGCCAACGTGGTCCTCTCGGTGATGTTCGACCAGCCCGCCCTGGCCGTGGATACGCACGTCTTCCGCGTGGCCAGGCGCCTGGGGCTCACCCGTGGCGCGAAGACCCCCGAGGAGACCGAGCGGCAGCTCACCCGCCACATACCCCGCGAGTACTGGTCCAGGGCGCACCACTGGCTCATACTGCACGGGCGCTACGTCTGCCTGGCCCGAAGGCCCAAGTGCGAAGAGTGCGACCTCTCGGGGATATGCGCCAAGCGCGGGGTGGGGTAGGGTGCGTGGAGCCTAGCCCCGCTCCTCGTGTAGCTGCTTGACCTTCTGGGCCATGGGCGTGGCGAAGACGAAGGCGTTGAGCTGCTCGTTGTCGCTGCTGAGGACCTCCTTGCTGGTGCCCTGCCAGGCCAGCTGCCCCTCGTAGAGGAAGACCACCGTGTCGCCGATGGCCATCACCGAGTTCATGTCGTGCGTGTTCACGATGGTGGTGATGTCGAACTCCTGGGTGAGGTTGTGTATCAGGCTGTCGATGAGCAGGCCCGTGGTGGGGTCGAGGCCCGAGTTGGGTTCGTCGCAGAAGAGGTACTTGGGCCTGGGGGCTATGGCCCGGGCTATGGCCACCCGCTTACGCATGCCGCCGCTGAGCTCCGCGGGGTAGAGGCGCATGGTGTTGGCCAGGTCCACCCGCTCGAGGCACTCCTCCACCCGCTTCTGCATCTCTTTTCGCCCCATCTGGGTGAACATGCGCAGGGGGAAGCCCACGTTCTCCCCCACGCTCATGGAGTCGAAGAGCGCGCCGTTCTGGAATATCATCCCCGTTTCGCGCTGTATGCGGTGCTTGTCCCGGGGCGAGAGGTCCGGCACATTCTCCCCCTCGAAGAGTATCTGCCCCCCGTCGGGGCTGAGCAGGCCCGAGAGCAGCTTGATCATGACCGTCTTCCCCGAGCCGCTCTTGCCGATCACCAGGTTGGTTTTCCCCCGCTCGAAGCGGGCATTGATGCCCTTGAGCACATCGCGCTCATCGAAGCGCTTGACCAGGTTCACAGCCTCTATCATCCGAAGAACATTTGCGTGATGATGAAGTTGAGGATCAGGACGGCGATGCTGCTGTCGACGACCCCCCGCGTGCTGGCGCGCCCGACCTCCAGGGAGCCCCCCTGCACGTAGTACGACCAGAAGGCCGGGACGGTGGCGATGACGAAGCCGTAGGTCGACATCTTCACCAGCGTGAAGCTGATGTACCAGGGCTTGAAGAAGCTCCGTATGCCCTCGATGAAGTCGGCCGCCATGATGACCCCGGTGAGATGCCCGGCCGCGCCACCCCCGATGATGCCGATGATGAAGCTCATGATGGTCAGCAGGGGGAAGAAGAGCACCGTGGCCGTCACCTTGGGCAGCACCAGGAAAGCGGCCGAGTTGACCCCCATGACCTCCAGCGCGTCGATCTGCTCGGTGATGCGCATGGTGCCGATCTCCGAGGCGATGCTCCCCCCCACCTTGCCGGCCAGCACCAGGGCGATGACCGTGGAGCTGAATTCCAGCAGAATCATGTCGCGGGTGGCCACCCCGATGGTGAAGACCGGGAGTAGGGGGTGCGCCGCCTGGTAGGTGAGCTCGATGGTGAGCACCGCCCCCACGAAGAGCGAGACCACGGCCACGATCCACGTGGAGCGAACCACCAGCAACCACACCTCGTCGACTAGCCGCTGCAGGAAGACGGGCCACCTCCCCGGCCTCCTGGCTACCTGTCCGAGGAAGAGCACGTAGCGCCCCAGTAAAGTAAGTAGCCCCTTGAGGATAATCATGACCCCGCGAAGGTAGGAAAATCCGGGATACGCCGCACTTTTATCCCACGGAAAGGTTAATTTCGCGGGCAGGAACGAAATACACGCATGGTATGGAGAGAGGATTTTTGAACCTGGGCCTGGGCTTTTTGCTCTCGCTCCTCGTGCTGCTGGGGCTATCCGCCTGCGGGGGGAGAGTCGCCACGCCCCTTGGCCCGAAGCCCCAGACCGAGGCCAACCTGGCGATTGAGTGGGTGTGGGTAGAGGGTGGCACATTCAGGATGGGTAGTCCGACTGGGGAAGGAGGGGCCATTTTTGACGAGCAACCCCGGCACAAAGTGGAGGTTCCCTCCTTCTGGATGAGCGCGACGGAGGTCACCAACGCGCAGTACAGGGGCTTTCTGGAGAGCCTGCCGGAGGGCGACACGCGGCGGCGTACCGGTCCGAATTCCCCGGACCTGGACGAGGCGTTCAAGGGTGATGACCAGCCGGTGGTGATGGTCACCTGGGACGACGCTCAGGCCTTCTGCGCCTGGGTGGGCCACGGGGTGACCCTCCCGACGGAGGCGCAGTGGGAGTACGCTTGCCGGGCGGGGAACGAGACGGTGTACAGCTTCGGGGACGATGCCGACCAGCTGGGCGACTACGCCTGGTACGGCGAGGACTACGACATGGGCCGTACGCACCCGGTGGGCCAGAAGCCAGCCAATGCCTTCGGCCTCTACGATATGCATGGCAACGCATGGGAGTGGTGCGCCGACTGGTATGGGGAGGACTACTACGCCACCTGCGATGGGGGCGGCACGGCAGTCAACCCGTCCGGTCCAGCCAGTGGTGCTAACCGTGTGGCGCGGGGTGGCAGCTACATCAACAATGCCCGGTTCTGCCGCAGCGCGACACGCTCGGGTGACCTCCTAGGGGCTCAGGATGAGGTCCTGGGGTTCAGGGTGGTCGTGCCCGTTACGCCCTAATCGGGAACTTCGGGGATATATATCCATGGCCGTGAAGTGCTTGCGAAGTGTGGCCATGGTTGGATTTACCAGGTTAGAAATCTGCGGCTTACAGGGTAAACCTGAAGGTGACCCTTTAGGTGCTAGTGGGTGCACGACCCCGACGGAGGTGTCAATGCGGCGAGCCCACCCGGCCCCTCGTTCATGAGCAGGTCCAGCCCCGAGGCGTTGGCCACGAATCCGTGCCGCTCGCCGAATACCTGGTAGTACTCCCCTTGCCCCTCCCTTGCCCGCTTGGGGTGGTACAGCTCGCGCGCATCGCCCTTTCGCTCAGCCTGATAGTCCTCCAGGTACAGCAGCTCCGTCCCGACCCCAAAGCTCCGCAGCAGGAAGTCCAGCAGACGGGCATTCAGGCGGTAGAGCCGCTCCTCCCCGGAGAGGATGATGCTTTCCAGCTCCTCGCAGTAGTGGATGTAGTAGGCGGCCTTCCCGTAGGCGGCGCGTATCGCCCCAAGGTGCGCCCGCTGCCAGGGGGTGGAGTAGTCCACCAGCACCCCGCACGTGGGCGTATGGTTGTCCCCGGGGCGTTTCACCGGGATGCTCAGCGCCTGCCGCCCCTGCGCGCCGACTATCTCGCAGCGATTGCGGTAGCTCTGCTTGGCGTAGGTCTCCCCGACCTCCACGGCCACCCGCCCATGCTGGGCCAGCCGCCAGAGGTAGTCCACCGGCGGGAGGTAGGCCGACCAGAGGGTGAGCGTGGCGGCTGGCTCGTTCTCCGTCAGTACCTCCTCCGGATAACCCGAATTAGCACACGAATACCCTCGCCCCATCCTCCTCGCAATCAGCCTGATGCGCCCTTTAGCCTACAGTGATGATGTAGTAGTCCTTCTTGCCCTTCTGCACCAGGATGTACTTCCCCTGCAGCGTGTCGTCCATGCCCACCGTGCGCTCCGCCTCGCTCACCTTCACCTTGTTGAGGCTCAGCCCCCCGCCCTTCACGGCGCGGCGCAGCTCGCCCTTCGAGGGAAAAATCTGCGTCAGGTCGGTGAGCAGGTCCACCAGCGGCACGCCCCCGCGCAGCGTCTCGGCCGAAACGCCCATCGTGGGCACGCCGTCGAACACCGAGAGGAAGGTCTCCTCGTCCAGCCGCAGGAGCGCGTCGTGCGTATCCTTCCCGAAGAGGATGCCCGATGCCTCCACCGCCCTGTCGTACTCCTCCTGCCCGTGCACCATGACGGTCACCTCCCGGGCCAATACCCCCTGCAGCAGCCGTTTGTGCGGCGCCTCGGCGTGCTCCCGCTCCATCGCCTCTATCTCCCCGCGCCCCAGCATGGTGAAGATGCGGATGTAGCGCCCGGCATCCTCGTCGGAGGTGTTGAGCCAGAACTGGTAGAAGCGGTAGGGCGAGGTGAGCCGCCGGTCGAGCCATATGTTGCCCTGCTCGGTCTTGCCGAATTTCCGCCCGTCGGCCTTCTTGATCAGCGGGCAGGTCAGGCAGTAGGCCTCCGTCCCGTCCATGCGGCGGATTAGCTCCACGCCCGTGGTCATGTTGCCCCACTGGTCCGAGCCCCCCATCTGCATCGACACGCCGTAGTGGCGGTGCATGTGCAGGAAGTCCGTGCCCTGTATGAGCTGGTAGGTGAACTCCGTGAAGGAGAGGCCCGTGCCCCCCTCCTCCGGGTTGAGCCGCCGCTTGACCGAGTCCTTGGCCATCATGTAGTTGACCGTGATGTGCTTGCCGATGTCGCGGATGAAATCCAGGAAGCTGAACTGGCTCATCCACTCGTAGTTGTTGAGCAGCAGGGCCCCGTTGGGCGCATCGGAGTTGAAGTCGATGAGCCGCTCGAATTGCGCCCGGATGCCCGCGATGTTCTCCTCTATCTTCTCGACCGTCAGCAGGTTACGCTCCTGCGACTTGCCCGAGGGGTCGCCTATCATCCCCGTCGCCCCCCCCAGGAGCACCACGGGCCTATGGCCGCAGCGCTGCAGGTGGCGGAGTATCATCACCGACACCAGGTGCCCGATGTGCAGCGAGTCGGCCGTCGGGTCGAAGCCCACGTAGGCCGTCACCATCCCCTGCTGCATGAACTCCTCCGTCCCCGGCATGATGTCCTGGAGCATACCCCGCCACCGTAGCTCCTCCACGAAATTCTGTACTGCCATAGCTTAGCTCTGCCCGATGTGCTTAGTACCTACAAAAAAAGCGGGACGCACCTGGCCCGCAAATCGAATCGCCCGCGGGTGCAACCGCCACGGGCCAGCATCCCGAGTAGCCCCAACAGGACTCGAACCTGTATCTGAAGTTTAGGAAACTTCCGTTCTATCCCTTGAACTATGGAGCCCTTCCCTGAAAAGCACGGCAAAGGTAGATAAATTTCCGCTACATCTCCAAACGATGGATGCAAAAGCCCCCGACGGGCGGGATTTTCAGCGCGGTAATGCAACGTATTACAAAAAAAGTGCTACATTAGCGGCTAGATACAAGGAGTGTTCACCACAGTAAATCGAGAATTATGTTTGAAATTGCCAACGTCGGGTCCATCGTCATGATACTCATCGCGGTGCTGGCCCTCTGGGTGCTGCTGTACCTCATCCCCATCCGCCTCTGGTTCACCGCGCTGGTCTCCGGCGTGCACGTTTCCCTCCTGCAGCTCGTGCTGATGCGCTGGCGGAAGATACCGCCCCGCGTCATAGTCCAGGCCCTGATTGGGGGCACGAAGGCCGGGCTGAAGCTGGAGCGCAACGACCTCGAGGCCCACTACCTCGCCGGGGGCCGGGTGCCCCGCGTGGTGCAGGCCCTGGTCTCGGCCCAGAAGGCCAATATACCCCTCGACTTCAAGATGGCCACGGCCATAGACCTCGCCGGGCGCGACGTGTACGAGGCCGTGAGCATGTCGGTCATCCCCAAGGTCATCAACACCCCGCCGGTGACCGCCGTGGCCAAGGACGGCATACAGCTCATCGCCAAGGCCCGCGTGACGGTGCGGACCAACATCAAGCAGCTGGTCGGCGGCGCGGGCGAGGAGACCGTCCTCGCGCGTGTGGGGGAGGGCATCGTCTCCTCCATCGGCTCGTCCAACTCCCACAAGCAGGTGCTGGAGAACCCCGACTTCATCTCGAAGGTCGTGCTGGAGAAGGGGCTCGATGCCGGGACGGCCTTCGAGATCCTCTCCATCGACATCGCCGACATCGACATCGGCCGTAACATCGGCGCGGTGCTGCAGCTCGACCAGGCCAACGCCGACAAGAACATCGCCCAGGCCCGGGCCGAGGAGCGGCGCGCCATGGCCGTGGCCACCGAGCAGGAGATGAAGTCGCGCGCGCAGGAGATGAAGGCCAAGGTCATAGAGGCGGAGGCGCGCATACCGCTCGCCATCGCCAAGGCCTTCGAGGACGGCAACCTCGGCATCATGGACTACTACCAGCTCCGTAACATACAGGCCGACACCCAGATGCGCGAGCAGATTGGCCTGCCCCCGCAGTCCGAGCCGGGGAGCGAAACGGCGGAGTAGGGCGGAACAACATCGCGCCATCCGGCAAGCAGCCGGGGACACGGCGGGCCGGATTACCCCGGGGTAATCCGGCCCGCCTTTTTCCTAATGTAGGGGGAAAAAGCTACCTTCGCGGGGGAAGAAAGGAGAACCAAGCCATGGAAAAGACCCGCAATACGCAAGCCAAGCAAGCCGAACCGTGTGGAGCCCAGTTTACCCCCGAGCTGCTCTGGGCGCTGGGGCGTATATCGGCCTTCAGCGTATCGCCCACCGGGGAGGAGCTGGCCTACGTGGTGACGCGCTACGACATGGCGGCGAATAGGGGCTACGGGGAAATCTTCGTGCAAGCAATCGGGGGCGAAGAGGTCAAGCGGCTGGAGATTTCCTGGCCGGAGGAGCGCGCCAAGGAGGGTGAGCCGGATGCCCGGCGTAGCATCTCCGACCTGGATTGGGGTGCGGACGGTCTGCTCCGCTTCCTCGCCCCCGAAGATGGTAGCCCGGAGGCCAAGACGCAGCTCTTCGCGCTTGAGCCCAAGGGGGGCGAAGCCCGCTGCCTGTCGAGGGTGGAGGGCGGCATGGAGGGCTTCAGGCTCTCGCCCGATGGGCAGAGGGTGGCCTACGCCCGCCGGGTGAAGGTGCTGGATACCGTAAAGGACCGCTGGCCCGATCTGGACAAGACCAGCGGGATGGTCTACGACGACCTCATGTACCGCCACTGGGACGAGTGGGATGACGGCATGCGGACGCACGTGTTCGTGGCGAGCTGGGGGGAGCTGCAGCGGGGTGGGGGAGTCGACCTGCTGGAGGGGGAGCCCTACCACAGCCCGATGCGACCCTTCGGCGGGATGGAGGAGGTGGCCTGGACGGCCGACAGCCAGAGCGTGGCCTACACCTGCAAGAAGCTCGAGGGCAAGGAGGCCGCCTTCAGCACCAACTCGCACATCTATGTATACAACCTGCTGAGCGGCCAAACGCGCTGCCTGACCGAGGGCAATGAGGGCTACGACGTGTGCCCCGTATTCTCGCCCGACGGTCGCTACGTGGCCTGGAGCAGCATGGCGCGCGCTGGCTTCGAGTCCGATAAGGCCCGCCTGATGGTCGAGGACTTGGCCAGCGGGGAGCGCGTTGAGCTCAGCCGCAACTTCGACCACAGCCCCGCGAGGGTGAGGTGGGCCGCCGATAGTCGCTCGCTGTACTTCGTCGCCGGGGTGAAGGGCACCTACCAGATTTTCGCGCAGGGACTGGATGAGCCAAGCCCCCGGCAGCTCACCCAGGGGCAGTACGACCACACCGCCTTCCGGCTGGCCGGCGATTCGCTGGTGTTCATGCGCTCATCCATGGTGGAGCCGCACGAGCTCTACCGCCTAGGAGCCAACGGGGAGGCCATGCGCCTCACGGGGGTGAACGACGACCGGCTCTCGGCCGTCCCCATGCCGAGGGTGGAGCCCCGCTGGATGGATACGCACGACGGGCAGCGAATGCTGACCTGGCTGGTGTACCCGCCCGGCTTCGATGCCCAGAAGACGTACCCGACCCTGCTCTACTGCGAGGGTGGGCCGCAGAGCGCGGTGTCGCAGTTCTGGAGCTACCGTTGGAACCTGGCGCTGATGGCCGCGCAGGGCTACGTGGTGGTGGCCCCCAATCGGCGGGGCACGCTCTCCTTCGGCCAGGCCTGGACGGATGCCATCAGCAAGCACCATGGGACGGATGAGATGAGGGATTTACTGGGGGCGATTGACACCATCGCAGGGGAGCCCTGGTGCGATGCCGGGCGGCTAGGCGCGGTGGGTGCCTCCTACGGCGGCTTCACGGTCAACTGGCTCATGGGCCACCATCAGGGGCGCTTCAGGGCCTTCGTCAGCCACTGCGGCATATTCGACAGCCCCATGATGTACTACACGACCGAGGAGATGTTCTTCGAGCAGTGGGAGATGGGCGGCGCGCCCTGGGAGCTGGACAACAGCACCGCCCAGGCTGGCTACGCCCAGAGCCCGAGCCGCTTCGTGGCCCGCTGGGATACGCCCGTCCTCGTAATCCACGGCGCCAAGGACTTCCGCATCCCCTACTCGCAGGGACTGGCCGTGCACAACGCCGCCCGGATGCAGGGGGTGGAGAGCCGCCTGCTGTTCTTCCCCGACGAGGGGCACTGGGTGACGGGGGCGCAGAACGGTCTGCTGTGGCAGCGGGAGTTCTTCCGCTGGCTGGATAGATTCCTGAAGGGGTAGGGGGGCTCGACTACTGCCAGCAGCATGCCGTGGCTTGGACATAGGTAATTACATTAACGTAACGAATAGCATAATGGAGTTTTTTCTGGATACCGCGAACCTGGAGCAGATACGCGAGGCGCAGGCCCTGGGCATACTCGATGGGGTGACGACCAACCCCTCGCTCATGGCCAAGGAGGGCATCAAGGGCGAGCAGGCGATACGGGAGCACTACGTGAAGATCTGCGAGATCGTGGATGGGGACGTGAGCGCGGAGGTGATATCGACCGACTACGAGGGCATGCTCCGCGAGGGGCGCGAGCTGGCCGCCCTGCATGAGCAGATTGTGGTCAAGGTGCCCTGCACCAAGGACGGCATACGGGCGATCAGGGCGCTGAGCGATGAGAGTATAGCCACCAACTGCACCCTGGTATTCTCGCTGGGCCAGGCCCTGCTGGCGGCCAAGGCTGGCGCGACCTACGTTTCGCCCTTCGTGGGGCGGCTCGACGACATCTGCGAGGACGGCATCGGGCTGGTGCGCAGCATCGTGGAGGTGTACCAGGAGTACGACTACGACACGATGGTGCTGGCGGCCTCCATCCGCCATCCGCAGCACATCATGCAGTGCCTGGAGGTGGGTGCCGACGTGGCGACCTGCCCCCTGAGCGCCATCCTGCCCCTGCTGCACCACCCGCTGACGGACGCCGGGCTGGAGAAGTTCCTGGCCGACTACCGCAAGCTCAACGGCTAGAGGCCGCGCCGGGGGAGCGGGAGATGGTACGGGTCTACGAGGATACGCCCCGCGGCGAGGCGATGGAGCGGGCCGTGGCCACCCTGCGCGAAGGGGGGGTGATAATCTACCCCACCGACACGCTCTACGCCGTGGGCTGCGCCCTGGACAACGCCCGGGGCGCCGAGCGGATAATGCAGCTCAAGGGCCTGAAGCGCAAGTCCGACCGCCTGACCTTCCTGTGCGACAGCATCAGCATGGTGGCCGAGTACGCCCGGGTGTCGAATGCGAACTTCCGCCTCCTGCGCGACAACCTCCCGGGCCCCTTCACCTTCGTCCTGCCGGGGATGAACCGGGTGCCGAACCACTGCCTGAGCCGGCGGAAGACCGTGGGGGTGCGCATCCCCGCCAACGCGATTGCCCGGGGGCTGGTGGAGGCCCTGGGGATGCCGCTGGTGACGGGCTCGCTGCCCGTGGAGGAGGGTGCGCCCGAGTACGGGGTCTACCCCGAGCTGATGCAACAGAAGTGGGGCGCGCTCGTGGACCTGGTGGTGGACGGCGGCCCGGGCCAGATGCAGGCCTCCACGGTGGTGGATGCCACGGCGGAGCCGGTGGAAATACTGCGCGAGGGGAAGGGCGAGCTGCTGTGGTAGGGTGGCGTATGGATTTCGGTTTACGATTAATTATTACCTTCGCGAGGTGCGGGAGCACTGCTCTCAGCTGACTCCTGGAAAGGTAGAACAAACTTATAGAGATGGCAAAAGTAAGAGTTGCGATTAACGGTTTTGGTCGCATAGGGCGTAACGTCTTCCGCGCAATCTACGGGCGGGACGACATCGAGGTGGTGGCTATCAACGGGCTGGCGGATGCCGAGGCGATGGCCTACCTGGGTAAGTACGATTCGACGCAGGGGATTTTCCAGGCGGACTTCAAAGCGCTGGACAGCGACACGCTCTCGCTGGACGGGCGTATCATCCCGGTGTCGCACTTCCGTACACCCGGCGAAATCGAGTGGCCCAACGAGCCACAGGTGGTGATAGAGGCGACGGGGAAGTTCCGCAAGCGCCACAGCGACAAGGGGGGCTTCGGCGACCACCTCAAGGGCAGCGTGAAGAAGGTGGTGCTCACCGCCCCCTCCAAGGACACCATCGACCGGATGATCGTGCTGGGGGTCAACGATGAGGAGCTGCGGCCGGAGGATATCTTCGTGTCGAACGCCAGCTGCACGACCAACTGCCTGGCCCCAGTGGTGAAGGTGCTGCACGAGCAGTACGGCATAGAGCGCGGCTACATGACCACGGTGCATTCCTACACCAACGACCAGCGCATCTTGGACTCCTCGCACAAGGATCTCCGGCGGGCGCGCGCCGCGGCGGTATCGCAAATCCCGACCACGACCGGGGCGGCCAAGGCCATGGGCCTCATCATGCCCGAGCTCGACGGCCTGCTCGACGGCATCTCGGTGCGGGTGCCCACCCCCACCGGCTCGCTGGTAGACCTGGTGTGCGACCTGAAGAAGGAGGTGAGCCCCGAGGAGATAAACGCGGCCATGAAGGCGGCGGCCGAGGGCGAGCTCAAGGGCATACTGCGCTATACGGAGGACCCAATCGTGTCGGTCGACATCGTGCACGACCCGCATAGCTCAATCTTCGATGCGCTCAGCACGAAGGTGAACGGGAAGATGATTAAGGTGCTGGCCTGGTACGACAACGAGTGGGGCTACTCCTGCCGCATTGCCGATCTGTGCAAGATGGTGATTGAGGTGGGGTGCAAGTAGGATAATTGCCGTCTAGAGTGGATATATTGGGGCGTGACCTTGCGTTGCGCCCCTCTTTGCTTTGACCATGCATGCGTGAGGACCTGGACCGCCCCCTGTTCCTGGTGGGCTTCATGGCTTGCGGCAAGAGCACCGTGGGGCGACGGCTCGCCCACGAGCTGGGGGTGGACTTCGTGGACCTGGACCTGGAGGTGGAAACCATGGCCGGCATGGGCATCCCGGAGATATTCGCGCGGGACGGCGAGGTGGCCTTCCGCCGGATGGAGCGACGGGCCCTGGAGGAGGTCCTGCAGCGGCGATGCCCGATGGTGGTGGCCACGGGTGGCGGTACGCCCACGGTGGGCGATGCGATGATGCGGATGCGGGCCACGGGCTGGGTGGTCTACCTACGTGTGCCGGTGAATATGCTGGTGGAGAGGCTGAAGCGAGAGCGCTACCAACGACCATTGATAGCGGGCCTGGAGGGAGAAGAGCTTGAGCACTTCGTTATCAGCCACTTGGCGGAGCGGGAGCCCTGCTACCTGGAGGCCAATGCGGTGGTGGATGCCCGCACAGTGGAGGGCGATACCCTGCTGGAAATGCTCCGTGGACGGGGCTAGCCCTACTCGCTAAGGAAAGTATTCTTACCCTACACTTGGCCCATCGCCGTGGCCAGCGAGTCGATAATCCTCGCCTCCTCGCTATGACCATCCGTGGCGAGGCGGAGCAGGGGAAGATTAATGAACCCTAAAATCCCGTCCTTCATCGCATCCCGCCTCTGCTGCTTCTCACGGCTATGGTAGCTCACGCCGTCCACCTCGATGGCCAGCACCGGCGACCTATCCACCCGGTTGTACAGCAGGAAGTCCACGCTGGAGGTTCCCCGGATGAACTTCATCTCCTCATCCGAAAAGCCATGGACACCCCGGATTAGGTCCCTCAGTCGGTACTCCCGCACCACGTCGATGCTGGAGAACTGGGGCATGCGTAACACCCTGTTTTCCAGTAGGTCCAGCACGAGCTGCTCGGCCAGTGAGCCCCCCACGTAGCGGTTCGAGGCGCGGAAGCGCGCGCGGGCCCTATGGTACTCCTTGTACAGCAGGTCGAAAACAGAGCGGAGCCTCCCGGCCACCACCGTCTCGCTCGGGTCGGTGGTGTAGAGCATGTAGCGGATCAGGTCGCCGATGTTCGTCCCGTGGGGCAGCGGCATGGATGCAGGCTTGACCACGATGAGCTCCTCCACGGCCCGGGACACCGCCACGTTTATCAGGTTCGGGTTGTCGATGAACGGGCCTATCTGGTCCCTCACCGTATTGAAGATTATCACATCCTTCTCGCGCCCCTGGAACTTGTGTATCGTATCTGCCTCAGTCCCATCGGGTAGGAGTCGCTGGAGCATATCCGCATGCCGCCTGTAGGGAGCGATTACGCCCACCCGCGTAAAATCTGCGGCGTAGTGCTCACGGACGTACAGATCCGTTTCATCGATTTGCCGCTGATTGTAATTGCCCCGCCCCCCAGAGATATTCGTCTCGATAATCCTAAATGGATGCCCAGCCATCTCCTTCATCACCACCAACTCATTACCATAGAATTTCTTATTGCAGAAGCCGATGATGGTGGGGTGGCACCTATAGTGCTCCCTTAGTAGGACCGAGCTAATACCCTTGCCGTACAGCGTTTTGAGCGAATCCAGTATGTTCATGCTGACGTAATCGTAGGCCCGGACCATGCTGTGCCTGGCCTGGAGCTGCTCGGCCAGCCCCTTGCTCTGGGCATCCACGATGTGGGTGAGCTGCATACTGTCGCCCACAATCACCGCGTTTCGGCAGCAGGAGAAGCAAACGGCAGACTTAATAATGTCTACCTGGGAAGCCTCATCAATTATCAGGTAATCAAATAGATAACCCCTAGGTATGCTGCTGTGAAGCGAGAGGGTAGAGCTAAGCACTACGGGGTAGCGCCGGGCGAAGTCGTCGAATTGCCTTCGGTAGTTCTCCATGGAGAATGATGCGTGCTCAAGGGATTGGTAGCGGTGATGCAGCACGCCATTCAGCACGGCCCTGGAGCTAAGCGTATATTCCTGCAGCATTTTCTCAATTTCCTTTTCCCATTTCTTTACCTTCCCAATCTCACACTCTATCCAGTTGATATACAGCTCGTAGAAGCGGTGATTTACGTATGTGACGAACTCATGGCGATACCTCCTCACGGTGGGGTAGCGGAGCATCCCGAACTTCAGCATCGCATAGAACTGATTTATCAGCGATAGCCGATTCTCTATATTTATCCTTGAGAGTAAATCCTTTATTCTCAGCGCCCTATCGGTATCCATAATGTAGCGGAACTTCCGGTCGAGCACCGATTTCACCGCGGGGTCAAGCGCTTGCTCCGCCCTGACATGGGCAAATTCCGTCTTCGCATCCGCCAGCTGGGCTCTCAGTACTGCGTATCTCTTTACATGCTGAAACCCCTCCATCAGCTTGGTTTCCAGCTCCCTAAGCTTCCCCTTGGCTTCCTCTGGCCTCTCGAAAGCCAGCATAAGCCCCAACTCCTTCAACTCTTTCGTTTCCTCCTTGGAATTTTCAAGCTCATTAAGAGATACAAAGCGTATTCGCTCCAGCGGTATTTCACTGATATTCTCAAAAAAGCTACTCCTATTCTCCTTCCTCCCGAGCGATGCCACGAGCCAGCCATAGCCCTCCTTCTCCAGCTTCTCCTTGACATTGAATACCGCGGAGTTATTATTCGATACGATGGCTACCGTTTTCCCCCTCAGTATGATATTTGCCACAATGTTAAGTATAGTCTGGGTTTTCCCCGTGCCGGGTGGCCCCTCCACGATGCTCATATTGGTCCGGAGCGCGGTTTCAACGGCCAATTGCTGGCTCTCATTGCAACCGAAGGGGAATACTACGGGCCATTTTGCCGGTCCATCCATGGGGAGCACACCATCGAGATAGGGGGAGAGGACAGACCTACCGTCCTCCAAATCAATATCTTCAAGCGCCTTGAGTAGTATGTCCGCGCTTATCTGATTGGGGTTAGCACCCTTCCCCTCGCCCTCCTCGGCCGGGAGGTCAAAGGTTACCCCGCCCGTTCCGCGGAGAATTTCCTTGAAATACTCTACTACGGATGCCCCTTGCTCCGTGCCCCTCCTCACCTCGCAGATTTCTATGTCCCCGTTCTTCTCAATCAAGTAGGGTTGCGTATCTTCCCCCCTTAAAATCAGGTGCTTATCATAATCATCCACGATGTGGTACTTCTGCGCACGCCCCTTTATGTATACTCGGACATTCTCCCTTGTCGAGACTATCGGGTAGTACCTCACCCTGTCCGCCCCGTAGGCGTAGGACCTACCATTCGCGAAGGTCACGAGATACCCCTTCTCCGTGGGTTTCACCTCTGACACATCCCGCTTGTACTCAAATTTTAGGGAGTCCCTATTCCTTAGAAATACAATAAATGGTTTTGCCATTCGACTCTTTCTTAGCCTTTTTGGCCACAAGGATACAAAAACCCCGCCCCTAATGCAAATGCTTTCGGGGCGGGGGAAATCTATGGTGAAGGGGGCTGAGCGTTACTTCGGACTGGAGCTTGATGGGAGAGAAGCGGGTTTAATCAATTGGTTTTCATCCAATTAAATCTCTTCCCAGGCCCAGTCGCAGTCGCCGCGCGTCTCCTCGCGCAGGTCGAAGGCCGCCCCGATGCCAAAAATGGGCTTGCCCTTGGCCCGGTGTGGCTCGGCGTAGGCCTTGGAGCGAATCTGGGCCAGGGCCGTCTGGCCGGTCTCCTGCCCGTGGGTCACCTTCAGCTCGAAGATGTAGATGGCGCTGGGCAGCTCCAGCACCACGTCCGCGCGCCCACGGACGGAGTGTGGCTCGGCGCGCACATCGCAGCCCAGGGCCGTGAACCACGCGTAGAGCGCCACCTGGAACAGCTCCTCGTAGACCCGTAGGCGGGCTGCGCGCCGCTTCTCCTCCCGCTCGAGGATGTCGGTCGCATCGAGCTTCTGCGTGGCCACCGCGCTGTAGGGGATGCCCGCGATGAGGGCCAGCAGCTCACACATAGCCTGCTCCACCCTGCCCTCATTGAGCTGGCGGAGGAAGTTCGCACCCTGGGCCCGGCGGAGGGCGGGTACACTCGGGCCAAATATCTCCAGCAGCACCCGCCAGAAGGAGGTCTCCACCTCGTGGTTCGGAAAGCCCAGATCGAAGAGGTTTGTGCGGGAGTCGAAGCCCTTAATGGTCAGGTAGCCAGTCTGGTATAGCAAGGGGATGGGGTTGCGGCCGGTAAAATCCAGCCGTAGCATGTCCAGCTCATCGAGATAGATCGTACCGGTGAGCATCTGGAAATCAAAAGTATAGGTGGGGAACACGGTTGCCAGCAGGGCCGGGGTGCCCGTCCGCGCCCAGTAGTTGCCCAGCTGCCGCTGCTCAAGGCTAAAGATCACGCTCTGCGGGTTGTACACATACACGTCGCGGGTCGTGAAGCGGTAGCCGTCGTACTCATGGCGCAGACGGTCGATCTGCTCCTCGGGTGTTATGCCCCCCTCCGCGGCCATGGCGGCAATCTCCGGGCCGAAGGCCTCCACCATCTCCCCCTCCGTCAGGCCGAAGAGGGTGGCGTAGCGGGGGAGCAGGGTCATGTCCTGCATCTGGTTCACCCCGCTGAAGAGGCTCAGCTCCGTGAACTGCGTGATGCCCGTGACCACCACCAGCTGCAGGTGCTCCCCGGTCTCCTTGATGGCCTTGTAGAAGCCGCGGAGCTCCCGCTTGTAGTGCTCATGCAGCTCTCGCTGCGCGGGTAATAGCGTGTCCGTCAGCGGGTTGTCGTACTCGTCGACGAGGATGACGGGGCGAAGCCCGCTCTGCTCGTGGGCGGCTATGATGAGCTGGGCCGTCCGGCTGCCGATGGGCCCGCTCGGGCTGAGCCCGTACTCGCCCTCGTACTGCCTGAGCCAGCGGTCGAGCACGTCGCGCACATCGTCCCGCTCGCTGAAGCCCGAGGCGGAGAAGCCGAAGAAGAAGGTGGGGTGCCTCACCCACTCCGTCACCCCGGCCTCGGCCCGGAGCTGGGCTATCCGCAGCCCCTCGAAGAGATGCCCCTCGCCCTGGAAGTAGCTCTGCAGCGTGCTTATCATCAGGCTCTTGCCGAAGCGCCTCGGGCGGGCGATGAACTGCACCGCGGGGCCGTTAATCAGCTCCCAGATGAGGTCGGTCTTGTCCACGTAGATGTACTGCTCCTCGCGCATCATACGGAAGCTCTGCACCCCGCTCGGCAGCCGACGGGGGGATATTTGCCGCGTACTCATGCTGCTATCCTCCATGCTTGTTTCATGCAAAGGTACGAATTTCCCCCGCGTTGCCTGCAAGTCCTTGGCAAAGAGTGCTGACCCTGAGTGGGTTCAGCCCTACTCTTCGTACAGCTCCATTCCCTCCCTCTTCAGCCCGTCGACGATAATCCCCCGGAGCTTTTCCATAAGCGGTGGCAGGGGCATTTTCCTGAATAAGCTCCAGAAACTCCGGATAATCCCCTTCGCCTCTATCGAAATCAGGAAGTTCACCTCCTCCCCGCCCATATTCCCCGTGACGACATGTATTATTATGGGGTGATCGGGCTGCTCCACCCGTATCTCGTAGCAACTATCCGTGGGGTAGAAGTCGCTCACTGTCAACCCATTCTCCTCCAGGAGCTTGCAGACGAACTCCCCCAAACGCCTACCGAACCTATCGGGGTTTATCTCCCTCTCCTCGTTGGGGTAGGGCGGAAAGGCCCCGGTTATTATGAGCTCTGTTCTCATAGCCCTATTTTGTGTTTATTATTTGTCCCGCGTAAAAGGGCGGAGGGCAAAGTGAAAGCTACGTAGGCCCAGGTCCACATTTATCTTGCTGTCCCCGAAGCTCGCCCCCATGGCCCCCATGCCATCGAAGGGGGAGCACGACCACCATCCGCTCCCGTCGCCCCGGTACCACTGCTCCGCGGGGTCGGTGCGACCATCCAGCAGGCCCAGCGCCGGGAAGTAGCGCCGCACCGCATCGCTCGCGACATCCCAGTAGTCCTCCCGTTGCACCCCCTCAGGGCTCGCCCCATCGTCCACCCGCGCGCGCACCTCCAGACCCAGACCGACCTTGTACTCAAACCGGAGGGCGTAGGTGCGACTGCCCGACCCGCTCGGCATGCTCTTCACGACATAGGCCACGAGCACATCCCCCTGCCAGCTGAGCGATATCGGCTCCCCATCGGCATTGGTGAACAGCACCCTCAGCTCCTCCACCGTGGGAATGGCCCACTCCGCATCGCTACTCCCGCCAGCCGCCGCACGCCATTCGGTGAAGCTGTTCCTCTCCCCCTCCGCGGACTTGCTCCTCAGGGCGGGGTAGCGGAAAAGGCTGCCGAACTTCGCATCCTCCTCCGGAGAGCCCGCCTTCGTGATGCCCTCGAGGTCCTCCCACCTCTCCGGGACCTGCTCGCAGAAGCCCGCCACCTCGCCGTCGGGCCCAGCCAGCAGGTTCACCCGGGCGAAGCGGGCCAGGTAATTGTCCCGGTAGGCCGGGTCCGCATCGGGCCCTACCATCATCCCCGAGCCGCATCCGCCCAGCGTGAGCAGCCCTAGCCCCAGGAGCACCCATGCAATCATTAACCTTATCCTTGCCATACTCTCAGCGTATTTACCTTGTTAATAATGCGACAAATATAGGGAATATATCGGACAAGGGTACCCCTATTGAGCCATCGGCGGGCGATGAGGCCCTGAGGGCGGGCGCGCTACCCCTCAAGCCCAGGATTTATCGGCGCTGCAGACTATTTTCAAATATATGGCGAAGACGATGCTATGCCTCCCCAGCGTGGGGCTTCGTCCATCGGCGGAGGGGCTGCCGCCCGCATGTGCCCAAAATGCCCGCATTTGCGCATGAGCGATGAGCTGGTTCTCCGTTTTTTTGTACCTTGCGCCTCGGGAATTGCATTCTTTGGGGCATTTCTATGGCTTTCAGCTCGACCTTCGGTGCGCCTTTCTGCTGCGCCATCACCACGATACTTCCGCGGGTGATGAGCGGCGGACAGGGCCCGTCGTCCTGGATGCCGCATGATGCGCACGAAGCCGATGTACCCGCTGTTCCCGGATGATGGGGTAATGCGTAAGCAGTACCTGTTTGCCGACTTGTTAAACAACCTTGGCACTGATGGATAAGCAGATAGAAAAGAGTAAACCGAACCGCTCCGCGCAGAGGTTCATACGGATTTTCTGGGGCGCGTTCGGCTCCATCATCCTGCTGGTGGTGCTGCTGTTCACGCTGATTTCCCTCGGGGTTTTCGGCGACATGCCCACCTTCGAGGAGCTGGAGAACCCCAAGAGCAACCTGGCCAGCGAGGTGTTGGCGGCCAACCACAGCATCCTGGGCACCTTCTACATCCAGAACCGCTCCGGGGTGAGCTACGACGAGCTCTCGTCCCACCTACCGGCCGCGCTCATCTCCACCGAGGACGAGCGCTTCTACTCCCACTCGGGCATCGATGCCCTCGGCCTGGGGCGCGTCATCCTCAAGACCGTCCTGCTGCGCCAGCGGGGTGCGGGGGGGGGGTCGACCATATCCCAGCAGCTGGCCAAGAACCTCTTCCCGCGCGACACGGTGCACTCCGCCAGCAGCCTGGTGCGGGGCGGGCGCCTGGTGCTCTCCAAGTTCAAGGAGTGGGTGACGGCCGTGAAGCTGGAGCGGAACTACACCAAGGACGAGATCTTGACCATGTACCTCAACACGGTGCCCTTCGGGTCGAACGCCTTCGGCATCAAGATGGCGGCCCGCACCTTCTTCGACACCACCCCCGACTCGCTGCGGGTGGAGGAGGCCGCCATGCTGGTGGGCCTGGTCAAGGGGCCAAGCTACTACAGCCCGGTGCGCCACCCGGAGCGCGCGCGCAAGCGGCGGAACGTGGTGCTGCAGCAGATGGTCAAGTGCGACCGGCTCACCGAGCAGCAGTACGACTCCCTCTCGCAGCTCCCCCTGGAGATAAGGTACAGGATGCAGGACCACAACACCGGGCTGGCCACCTACTACCGCGAGCTGCTGCGCATCCAGATGACGGCCCAAAAGCCCCAGCGCGGGAGCTACGCCACCCTCGAGGAGTACCAGGCCGACTCCCTACGGTGGGAGACGAGCGACCTGTACGGCTGGTGCAACAAGAACCTCAAGCCCGACGGCACGCCCTACAACCTCTACCGCGACGGCCTGAAAATCTACACCCCCATCGACGCGAACCTGCAGCGCTACGCGGAGGAGGCCATCGCCCAGCACCTCGGCGAGTATCTGCAGCCGGCCTTCTTCCGGGAGAAGAAGAAGTCGCTCTTCAGCTACAAAATCCCCAAGAAGATGCGCGAGCAGGTAATCCGCCACGGCATCGTGCGCACCGAGCGCTACCGCAACATGCGCGCCGCGGGCGCCACCCAGCAGGAGATAGACAGCGCCTTCCATAGGAAAATCAGGACCACGCTCTTCTCCTGGAAGGGGGACATCGATACGGTCATCACCCCCTACGATTCGATGCTCTACATGAAGAAGATTCTGCGCTGCGGCTTCATCGCCATGGAGCCCAACTCCGGGCGGGTGCGGGCCTACGTGGGGGGCAACAGCTTCAAGTACTTCAAGTACGACCAGGTGTACGTGGCCCGTCGGCAGATCGGCTCGACCATCAAGCCCTTCCTCTACACCCTGGCCATGCAGGAGGGCTACTCGCCCTGCATGCAGGTGCCCAACGTGCCGCAGGTCTTCCAGGTGGGCAACTCGACCTGGACCCCGAAGAACTCCGGCAAGACCCGCCACGACGGGGAGATGGTCACCCTGAAGTGGGGCCTGGCCAACTCGGTCAACAACATATCGGCCTGGCTGGTCAAGCAGTTCACCCCGCATGCGGTGGCCAACCTCATGCACAAGATGGGCATCCACAGCTTCATCGACCCGGTGTGGTCCATCTTCCTGGGCACCTCCCTGATTACCAACTACGAGCTGACCGCGGCCTACAACGCCTTCGCCTCGGGGGGCTGGCACGTAGACCCCCTGCTGGTGGACCGCATAGAGGACAAGAACGGGAACATCATCTCGCGCTTCTACCCCGAGAAGCGGGTGGTGATCAGCCCCGAGACGGCCTACCTGATGGTCAACCTCCTGCGGGGGGTGGTGGACCACGGCTCGGGCCTGCGCATGCGCTACATCTACAAGCTGCAGGGCCCGCTGGGGGGCAAGACCGGCACGACGCAGAACCACGCCGACGGGTGGTTCACGATGATACACCCCAACATCGTGCTGGGCACCTGGGTGGGGGCCGATGACCCGCAGGTCTTCTTCAACAGCATGACCTACGGCCAGGGGGCGAGCATGGCCCTGCCCATCGCGGGGCGCTTCATGCAGAAGGCCTACGCCGACCCGAGCTCCGGCATCAAGGAGACCGACGAGTGGAAGGTGCCGGAGAACCTCCGGGGCGTGTACTTCAACTGCAACACCACCGATTCGGTGGAATCCCAGAATGAGGGCGATGAATTCTTCTAAGCCCACGCCCAGGCAGGCCCGGCTCGCCATCCTGCTCGCCCTGCTGTGCGTCGGCCTCCTGCCGGCCTGCGACGACAGGGAGGAGAAGTCGCCCGTGCCGCATTCGTACGTGAATCTCGTGCTGCCGCTGAACCTGCCGCAGTACGAGCAGCTGAACTTCCCGGGGAGCATCTACACCTGCAAGGACGAGGGCTTCCAGGGGCGGGGCATCTTCGTGCTGCATTGCCCCGAGGGTGAGGGCTGCTTCAGGGCCTTCGACGCCACCTGCCCGCGCCACCTGCCCGAGCGACCGGTCACCGTCGAGCTAAAAGGCCACGAGGCGGTGTGCCCCTACTGCAACACGCACTACAACCTCCTCAACGAGGGGGTGGGGGGCGACGGCAAGTACCAGCTCCAGCGCTACAAGTGCCACTTCGACCCACCCAACCTGAGCGTGAAGTCCCGCTGAGCCCCCCGTGGCTTGCTTTTACGGCGAATACTAGCTACCTTTGGCCTCATATACCAAAAGCAGCACGCCATGAACGATTTCCAGACAGAGATACTGGCCGGCATCCCCGCCTCGCTCCCGGCCCCCCGCCCCCTCAGCACGACCCTTAGCCACGCCCCCCGCCGCAAGGACATCCTCTCGGCCGAGGAGCAACGGCTGGCCCTGCGCAACGCCCTGCGCTACTTCCCCCCGGAGCAGCACGCTGAGCTGGCCCCCGAGTTCGCGGCCGAGCTGCGGGAGTACGGACGCATATACATGTACCGCCTGCGCCCCTCGTACCAGATGTACGCCCGGCCGATAGGCGAGTACCCGGCCAGGTGCCAGCAGGCCGCGGCCATCATGCTGATGATACAGAACAACCTGGACCCCGCCGTGGCCCAGCACCCCGAGGAGCTGATCACCTACGGGGGGAACGGCGCGGTGTTCCAGAACTGGGCGCAGTACCGCCTGGCGATGCAGTACCTGGCGACGATGACCGACCACCAGACCCTGGTGATGTACTCGGGCCACCCGATGGGCCTCTTCCCCTCGCACCCCGATGCCCCGAGGGTGGTGGTGACCAACGGGATGGTCATACCGAACTACTCCAAGCCCGACGACTGGGAGCGCCTCAACGCGCTGGGCGTATCGCAGTACGGCCAGATGACGGCGGGCTCCTACATGTACATCGGCCCGCAGGGCATAGTGCACGGCACGACCATCACCGTGCTGAACGCCGGGCGCACCCGCAAGGCGGCCGATGCGCCAGACCTCGGGGGGATGCTCTTCGTGTCGTCCGGTCTGGGGGGCATGTCCGGGGCCCAGCCCAAGGCCGGCAGGATATCCGGCGTGGTGAGCGTCATCGCCGAGATAAACCCCCACGCGGCCCAGAAGCGGCACGCGCAGGGCTGGGTCGACGAGCTGTTCGAGAGCCTCGACGAGCTGCTGCCCCGGGTTCGGAAAGCGATGGCGGGCCGGGAGGCCGTGTCGATCGCCTACCTCGGGAACGTGGTCGATCTCTGGGAGCGGCTGGCCCAGGAGGATATCCCCGTGCATCTGGGGAGCGACCAGAGCTCGCTGCACAACCCCTTCTCGGGGGGCTACTACCCCGTGGGCCTGAGCTTCGAGGAGGCCAACGCGATGCTCGCCTCAAAGCCGGAGGAGTTCAAGCAGCGGGTGCACGAGTCGCTGCGCCGCCAGGTGAAGGCCATCAACACCCTGGCCGAGCGGGGCATGTACTTCTTCGACTACGGCAACGCCTTCCTCCTGGAGTCGAGCCGGGCCGGGGCCGACATCCTGGCCGCGGATGGGAAGGGCTTCCGCTACCCCTCCTACGTGCAGGACATCATGGGGCCGCTGTTCTTCGACTACGGCTTCGGCCCCTTCCGCTGGGTGTGCACCTCCGGTAGGCCGGAGGACCTCGCCCTCACCGACCAGATAGCCCTGGAGGTGCAGGAGGACATGCTGCGGACCGCCCCCGAGGAGATCCGGGCCCAGCTCGAGGACAACATCCTCTGGATAAAGGGCGCGCAGCAGAACCGGCTGGTGGTGGGCTCCCAGGCCCGCATCCTCTACGCCGATGCTGAGGGCCGAGCGCGCATCGCCCACCGCTTCAACGAGGCCGTTCGGCTCGGCAGGCTGAGCGCCCCCGTCGTGCTGGGCAGGGACCACCACGACGTATCGGGCACCGACTCCCCCTACCGCGAGACCTCCAACATATACGACGGCTCGCAGCTCACGGCCGACATGGCCATCCACAACGTCATCGGCGATGCCTTCCGCGGGGCCACCTGGGTATCCATCCACAACGGCGGGGGCGTGGGCTGGGGCGAGGTGATCAACGGCGGCTTCGGGCTGGTGGTCGACGGGTCGCCCGAGGCGGATATGCGCCTGGAGCGGATGCTCTTCTGGGACGTGAACAACGGCATAGCCCGTAGGTCCTGGGCGCGCAACCCCAGCGCCATGTTCGCCATGGCCCGGGAGATGGGCCGCACGCCCGCCCTCCAGGTGACCATGCCGCACCTGGTGGACGACAGCCTCATAGAGGGGGCGATGGGCTAGAGGGGCGCAGGGGCAAGAATAGGGTAGCGGGGTGTGCTCTCCCGGGAGTACGCCCCGCTTTTTATGGCCCCGCTTCTGTACTCAGACAAGCGCGAATGGCCTGGCCCACGCCATTTTTTCCTATCTTTGCGAGCCATAATCAACGAAGTACAGCCATGACACCATCGGACCAGAAGCGAATTCTCATCCTAGGAACAGGCGGACGCGAGCACGCGCTGGCGTGGCGGCTGATGCAGAGCCCCAGCAAGCCGGCGGTCTACGCGCTACCCGGCAATCCGGGTATGGAGGAGGACGGGGTGAGCTGCGTGGCGGGCGAATCCACGGATTTTGCCAGGGTTCGCACCGTATGCCTCGACCTCGGGATAGACCTCGTGGTGGTGGGCCCCGAGCAGGCCCTGGTCGATGGCATAGTGGACTTCTTCCGGGCGGACGATGCGCTGCGGAGCATCCCGGTCTTCGGACCATCGCGGCAGGCCGCCCACCTCGAGGGGAGTAAGCGCTTCGCCAAGGATTTCATGGCCCGCCACTCCATCCCGACCGCCCGCTACGGCAGCTTCACGCGCGAGAGCATCGAGGCTGCGATGGAGTTCCTCGCTACGATGCGCCCCCCCTACGTGCTGAAGGCCGATGGGCTGGCGGGGGGGAAGGGCGTGCTAATCCCCGAGACCCTCGAGGAGGCCCAAAGGGCGCTCAGGACCCTGCTGGACGGGCAGTTCGGCGAGGCTAGCAGCACGGTCGTAATCGAGGAATTCCTCCAGGGGCGCGAGGTCTCAGTCTTCGCCATATGCGATGGGGAGGACTACTACCTCCTCCCCCCGGCGAAGGACTACAAGCGCGCGCTCGACGGCGACAGGGGGCCCAATACGGGGGGGATGGGCTCGGTGAGCCCCGTGCCCTACGCCGACGACACATTCATGGCCCGAGTGGAGGAGCGCATCGTCAGGCCCACCCTCAGGGGGATGCGCGAGGAGGGCCACCCCTTCGTGGGCTTCATGTTCCTGGGCCTGATGTGTAGCCCGGAGGGCGAGCCGCAGATGATAGAGTACAACGTGCGCATGGGCGACCCCGAGACCCAGGTGGTCATGCAGCGCGTGGAGGGCGACCTGGCCGGCATGCTGCTCTCCGCGGCCAAGGGCGAGCTCGGGGGGAAGCGCCTCGGGCTCAGCCGCGACTGCTGCGTCTCCATATCGCTGACCTCGGAGGGCTACCCGGGGAAGTACGAAACGGGGCGGGCGGTAACGGTGTCCCCCGTCGGAGATTTGCAGTGCAAGCTCTTCCATGCCGGCACGCAACGAGGGGAGGATGGCATCCTGCGCACCAAGGGCGGAAGGGTATTCTCGGCCTGTGGCAGAGGGGCAAGCCTCGAGGAGGCGCTCACGAAGGCCCATCGCCAGGCGGCGGCCGTAGAGTATGAGGGAAAGACCTCACGCAGCGACATCGGTCAGGACATACAGCGCTACTCGGCCAGCTAGCCGACCATGCTCGAATTCTTCAGCCATAAGCACCCCACACGAACACTCTGGGCGCTGCTCCTGGTGCTCATAACGTGGGCAGTGGGGCTATACGTCCACCCCCCCCTGTGGCAGGAATCCCCCCTACATGCCGGACTAATCAGCCTGGCAGTCAGCGGAATCAATCCATACCTCCTCAAATCCCTGGAGCTCCTCCTCCTTATGGGCACGGTTTTCGCCGTGCGGGCGCTGATGAACCGCCTGTTCAACTCCCTGTTCCAGAGCGGACTATACATCCTACTAGCCTGCCTGAGCGCCACCTCGCTTAGCCTCTCGAGAGCCCCCATGCTCGCTCCCGGCCTCGGCCTGATACTGCTGGTCTACGGAACCTACCTGCTTACCATACCCAGCGTATCCAGCATTCTCAGCAGTAGGGTATTACGTGCATCAGTCTCGCTATCAGTCGCAAGCCTCCTCTTCCTCCCCTACGGCCTGCTGCTCCCCATCCCCCTGCTGGCCACAGTCCAGAGGGGAGCTATGAACCCCCGGATATTCGCCGCCTGGCTGGCCGGAGCCCTCCTGCCACACGCATTCGCCCTCGCCACCTGCTACCTCTTCGGCATCTCCCTGCTGGCCTACATTCCGGACTATAGCCCTGCCGATATCACCCTCGAGGTCATCCTTAGCACCCTGAACATCAACCCCTTGCAGCTAGCCTACTGGTTCAGCCTAATCACCCTCTGGGTGGTGGCCGAGCTGCTCTACCCACCCCAGCTGAGCAGCCAACGCAACAGCTACCTTCTGGCCAGAAACCTACGTATATTCACCATCATAGCCCTCCTCATCAGCCTGATACTCACCGGTGCGACCACCGGGCTGAGCCTGGCACTCGGACCGACCATGAGCATCCCCATCACCCGCCTCCTCCTCTCCAGCCAGCGCGCCTGGCTCAAGACCCTCCTCTTCACCACCCTGCTCGCCATGGCCCTCATTACCCAGCTTGTGGGTTAGCCCGCAAAGAAGATTTACCCCCCGAGAATAGAATGAAAAACGGGTATCATCCAAAAAATGATTGGCATATGGAAACCATTGATTACTTGACCTTTGCATCCGTAAACATGCATGTGGGCACCATCCTCGAAGCCACGCCCAACGAGAAGGCCCGCATGCCCGCCTACAAATTGCTCATAGACTTCGGACCGCTGGGTACAAAGAGTAGCTCGGCCCAGATTACCGAGCACTATACCCCTGAGCAGCTGCGAGGTATGCAGATTATCGCGGTGCTCAATTTTGAGCCCAAGCGTATCGCCGGTTTCAAATCCGAGGTGCTGGTCCTGGCCGCCGTCAGCGATACGGAGGGCACCGTCCTCCTGCAGCCCACCCAGTATGTCGCCAATGGCGCGCGCATTAGCTAGGGTATAGCTTTCGGTAGCAACTCGACACAGTGGGTATGCCCCATCCCGGGGAAATCCACGGCTTTTTTGCGTGCGTACGGTATAAGCCCCGGAAGGTCCGCAATTATCGCCGTAGAGCCTTTTGTCAGCCTGAGCTCTCCGGAGCCCACTAGGTAGGGTAGGGCAGGAGCGAGTATTCAGTCCCGAGAAGTGCGGTATACATTTGTACAATAGTGTATTTTCATTCGCAAGCTTTTTATTCATGAGTACTTTTTATACTGTATAGTAGCATATTAAGTATAGAATAATCCGATGACACTAGGATTTTTACCCTCGAATACTCCCCGCCCATCCACGAGTATGAGCCACTACACGAGCTTTTCCCCTTCACTAGCTTGGTAACCAAGCCCGAACTCGCCTTTTCCTCCTCTCCCCACCCCTTATGGGGAGAATTCATCTTTCAAAAGTGGGCCTGAAAACGCGGAGCTGGCAGAGCGGAGCAAAAGACGAACAGAAAGTGCTATCCAAGCTATTATGCTGGGGCTTAGAGCAAGGGTGCTGAAGCTAGTGAAGAGGCGTATACAATTTACAGCTCCACGGCTATGGAGTAGATGGAAAATATTGCTACATTTGTAGCGACCAAATAGGCCACAGGACTAATTCGTCGGCGGTGGCCGTAATGTACTTTTGTAACACTCGCCGACGTCGGATAAATACATTTGTATCATGAAGGATGGGGTAAAGGATGGTTCTATAGGTGCTAGGATACGTGGCATCATGGATTCCTACAGCCTTAATGCCAAGGAGTTCTCCGAGCGACTGGGCACAAGCGCCGGCACGGTGAGCCACTGGCTGAGCGGACGGAATGGCCCCTCGTACGAGGTGATAGTGAAAATCATCGAGGAGTTCCCCACAGTCTCCCTCAACTGGCTCATCCTGGGCGAGGGAGGAATGCATCGGGAGGCCGCCGTACGGCATACTGTCCCCCTATTCACCGCAGATACATCACCCACCAGCGAGGAGGAATTGCCCCCGCCCATCCCGGCAGGCTCTGGAGCCCCAGGGACAGGCGGGGCAAACGAAAATCATCCCGAAGAGGATACCGATGTAAATGGCCCTAAGTCGGCCACAGAAATTACAGATGGAAATCTTCAGGCCTGCCCAGAGGACCCACGGCGAAATACAAGTGTAACCCACCAATCCCCTGAGCATCCCATTGCCCACCGCGAGGAGTTTACATTTGCTTCTGCTGGAAAGCTACAAATGGAAAGTGTCGAGCATAGCCCCGATATCATTATCCTCCTACCCGACGGCACCTATCAGCGCTATACACCCCGCAAATAGCCTATTTTGTAGTCCGGGATGCGCCAAATTGCCCAGAAGAAAATCGCTATCTTCGCGCCATGTTCTTTGGGCATGAGGGATGCGCGGGCAGCCGTACAGTTCCCCTCCGTAGGGAGCTGTGAGGAAAGTCCGGGCACCAGCGGGCAGCCTGCTACCTAACGGGTAGACGGTCGTGAGGTTGTGCCGACGCAGCAGAAAATAACCGCTCGGATAGGCCCCTGTGGTTCAGACGAGCAAGGGTGAGAACGTGGGGTAAGAGCCCACGGCCCTGCCCGGTGACGGGTATGGGCGTGCGTCGCCAGGCGGTGCAAAATCATGTAGGCCTACTGGGGCGTGAGCCCTTCGGGAGGCCCTCTCGATGCCTTTCCCCCTGTGGGCAAGGCCAGTAGGTGGGTAGATTGCTAGAGTCCATTGGCGACAGTGGACCAAGATAAATGGCTGCTAACCAGCGGTTTTCCACTGGGATACAGAACCCGGCTTACAGCGCATCCCTTATGCCCTCAGAGCATCCCTCCCGCCCTGCAATCCTGCTGTCCCACATAAAATTCTTCCCCCTAATCGTCTTATTCTCGGGACTTTGCTTACCTTTGTAGCCACGCAAAAAAGTGTCGGAGACCAAAATCTATAGCTTGCGAAACCTCGTAATGCCCATTCCATTAGGGAGTTAGCGTGGGTTTCTATCGTTTAGCGACAATATGGAGAATACGCCTAGCATAGTGCACAGGAAGCCGTCCCTCGGATTGGCAGTCATCCCCTTTGTGACCCTCATCGCGGCCATGCTGCCCACGGTGATAGTCCTAGGGGCCGACCCTCAAATTCCGCTCATCATCGGTAGCGTCGTGACGGCCTTCATCGGCGTCAAATTCCTCGGCTACAAATGGAGCGAGATTGAGGATGCCATGATACAGACCAACGGCACGACCATGCAGGCCAACTTCATCATCATGATTGTGGGCTGCCTCATCGCCGTGTGGATTGCCGGCGGCATAGTCCCCACCCTCATCTACTACGGTCTGCAGCTCTTCACCCCCAGCACCTTCCTCATCGTTCTACCCCTGGTCTGCGCCGTGGTCGCCATCTCCACGGGCAGCGCTTGGTCCACGGCCGGCACCATGGGCGTGGCCGCCATCGGGATTGCCTCGGGGCTAGGCATCCCCCTCCCCCTGGCCGCCGGGGCGGTCATCACCGGCGCGCAGTTCGGCGACAAGCTCTCGCCCCTCTCCGACACCACCAACCTCGCCCCCGGCGTATCCGGGGCCAACGTCTTCGAGCACATCAAGTCCCTACTCTGGACCACGCTCCCGTCCTTCACCCTGGCCATCGCCATCTTCGCCTGGATGGGCAGCGGCTACTCGGCCGACCAGATGGACACCCAGCAGATTGACGGTATACTCCGCGGCCTGGAGGCCAACTTCCACATCACCCCCTGGGCCCTGCTGGCCCCCCTCTCCGTCATCGCCATCATCCTCCTGAGGATACCGGCCGTCCCGGGCATGATACTGGCCACCCTCATCGGCTGCCTCTTCGCCGCAAGCCAAGGGGTAGGCCTGGCCGACATGCTCATCATGATGATAAATGGCTTCAAGATTGAGTCCGGCAACGAGATGATTGACGTGCTCCTCAACCGGGGCGGCATGCAGAGCATGATGTACACCATCTCCCTGGTCATCTGCGCCCTCTCCTTCGGCGGAGCCGTGCAGAAAATCGGCTGCCTCGACACCTTCATCGGTGGCCTGCTCCGCCTCTTCCGCTCCCGCGGCGCGGTCATCACCTCCAACCTCCTGGCCTGCTACGCCATGAACGTCTTCGCGGCCGACCAGTACATGTCCATCGTCATACCCGGGCAGATGTACCGCCGGCTCTACCAGAAGCTCAACATACACCCCAGCGTGGCCTCCCGTATCCTCGAGGATGCCGGGACGCTCACCTCCGGCACCGTCCCCTGGACCACCTGCGGCGCGGTCTACTTCGCCTGCCTGGGCGTGAGCGCCTGGGAGTACGCCCCCTACTGCCTCATGGCCATCATCACCCCCATCCTCTCGGCCTTCTACGGCTTCACCGGCCTGACCCTCGCCCCGCTCGACCCCAACAAGCCCATCCTCAAGCACATAACACCCGAAGCCTACGCCGAGGTGGAGAATTCGCAACGCCAGGCATAGCCATGGAAGGGACGAGTAGGGTATCGGTATGGTTGGGCTCTTTTGACAATGAAGAGCAGCTCAATGCGTACGTAGAGGAGCAGTTCGATGAGGAAGGCAATGTGAGCTCGGCATTCATGAGGGACTTCGGAATCGACTTTATAGACAGCCAGTTTCAGGAAGTGCTATTCAGCCGTGAGCTGAAACGGGATGATATTGCGCCCGCCTCATACTCGGAGAGCTTTCTGGACGAAATAGCGGTAGATTTCTCCAGGTATAACAGCCTTATCCTGCTGTACAATTTTAGCTACGACAAGACGGTGGACAGGGTGGGTAGGCTGGCATTTATCGGGGTATATGATTATACCATAGGGGAATAGCCTCCCGTTGATACTCACGGTCATAGGGGGTGGAGCTTCATGCGTCGGTGGACAAAGGGATGGGAAGCGCCACCGGGCTTTTCTGCGCAGGGCGGAGCCTGTGAGAAGGCGCCGATTGCTCGTCGGCGGTTGTATATATCCGTAGGCCATTCTGGCAAGCCGGTTGGAAGAGAAAGTTACCAGCGTACTATATAGAATGGAGCTGGAGGACGTGCGCGACCCCGCATGCCGAGGCAGACGATGCGGCGAATGGGAGTGCTAGGTCCAGCTGGGAATAAGCATTGGGCGAGGAAGGCGCTCATTCTGCGCGCCTTGGTGCTTGGCCCTATTTCCGGGATACCGTTTGCCGATAATGCATATTATGTTCAATAGCCTATTCCCACCACGGATGCACCCCTTTCCCCACTCTTTTCGGGATGCGGTGGATTCAGGCTCATGCGGAGCCCCCCGCCCCGCTGCCCGCAGAGCCGTGGTAGCTAGAGCCGCTCGTAGGCCTCGGCGATGCGGCTGGCCAGGGTCTGCATCTCCTCGGCCGGGATGTCGCTGAGCTTGTGGCGGAAGTCCATGTCCCCCTCCTGGCTGATGGGGATGAGGTGGATGTGGGCGTGAGGCACCTCGAGGCCTATGACGGCCACCCCGACGCGTTTGCAGGGCACGACGGCCTCTATGGCCCGGGCCAGCCGCTTGGCCATGGGGAGCATCTCGGCCAGCAGGTCGTCGGGCAGGCCGAAGAGGTAGTCCTGCTCGAGCTTCGGGACGAGCAGCACGTGGCCCTTCTGCACCGGGTTGATATCGAGGAAGGCGTAGAAGTGCTCGTTCTCGGCCACCCTGTAGCTGGGGATTTCCCCCTTGATGATCCGTGTGAATATGCTTGGCATGGGTCTTATCTTCCTGTCTGTGTGTTCCGTTGGTTTCCCAGGGCGTGGCTTGGGGTCTATATGCCGATTTCGAGTATCTCGAGCTTCTGCATGCCGTTGGGGACCTGCACCTCGACGATTTCGCCGATTTTGCGCCCCAGCAGGGCCTTGGCGATGGGCGTGCCGATGGAGAGCTTCTTCTCGCGGAGGTTGGCCTCGCTCTCGGAGACGAGGGTGTACTCCACCACCCGGCCGAGGGTGTGGTTCTTCATCTTGACCCGGCAGTGCATCTGCACCTCGGAGAGGTCGAGCTTGGAGGGGTCGATCTCCCGGGCCATGGAGAGGGTCCGCTCCATCTGCGATATCTTGGTCTCGAGGAGCACCTGGGCCTCCTTGGCCGCGTCGTACTCCGCGTTCTCGGAGAGGTCGCCCTTGTCGCGCGCCTCCGCGATGGCCTGCACAACCGCTGGTCGCTCCACCGATTTGAGCTCCAGCAGCTCCGCCTCGAGCTTGGCAATACCCTCGGCTGTCATATAGATTACATCCGCCATATCTATACCTATTTTCTTCGACATATTGAAAGGCAAAGATAGATATATTTCCCGTACGGCTGCCGCCTCGGCGAAAGTATACCTGTGGCCTGGGGCGGGCGGTCTGGGCGGGGGGCGAATAAACAATCGGGGGCGGGCAAACGTTGGTTTCGTACATTGTATCATTCCCTAAATCGCCATACCCTCTTGCATTCGGAAGACGAGTATTCCCACATCCAGAGCCCGGGTTGTCCTGATTGCCTCCGGCGGCGCATTGAGCGGACGCCGGCCTTTAGCCGCATGCTGGCGGGGGATAGGTCCCGCTTCATGGAGGAGGTGCAGGGGCTGCAGAGGGGCTTCCCGCCCCACGCGGCGCCGGTGGAGCTGCTGCGGGAGTGCTTCGCGCGGCTGGCCCGGGTGAGCCCCTGCATTGAGGATTGCTGGGATGCGCGGAAGGCGATGAACAACCGGATGCTGGACCTGCAGTCGATTTTGAAGGTGCGGGTCCGGATGGCTTCCCGCTCCTTCCGGGCGGCGTTGCGGGTGGCGCTGGCGGGCACCAGGGTGGACTTCCTGCATGCCGACCTGGACGATATCCTCGCGACCATCGACGAGCTGATGTCGACCTCCCTGCCGGTGGACCACGGCGCGGCATTGCGGGCGCGGATGCGCCGGGGGGCCAACATCCTCTACATCGCGGGGGAGGCCGGGGAGGTGGTGCTCGACCGTATGTTCATCCGGAGCATCCCCCTGTCGAACATCACCTGCGTGGTGGCCTCGACCTACGGCGGGCTGGTGGCCTCGGGCCAGGATGCCGACTACGTGGGCATGCGGCAGAGCTGCCACGTGCTGGCGAGCGGCTGCGGGGGGCCGGGCGTGCTGCTGCACCACGCCAGCGAGCGGCTGCGGGAGCTGTACCGGGAGGCCGACCTGATCATCGCCAAGGGGGAGCTGCAGCTCGAGTCGCTCTTCCCGGTGCACGACGAGCGGCTGTTCTGCCTGTTCACCTGCCGCTGCGAGGCGGTGGCCGAGACCTTCGGCATAGCCCTGGGCGACACGGTCGTCCTCTCCCCCACCCTCCGGCTCCGGGAGCTGCGCGGCTAGCCCGCCGGCGGGGAGGGGGCCTGGCCCCATTTGGCGCGCGCGCAGAATTGTCGTACCTTCGCAAGAGTTTTCATGAACATAAGACGATAGGATATGAAGCTACCATTTTCAGCGCAGGAGTACGCACGGCGGCGGCAGGAGTTGCGCGAGCGGATACGCTCCGGCTTGGTACTGCTGCTGGGGAACGTGGAATCGCCCGTGAACTACCCCCACAACACCTTCAAGTTCCGCCAGGACAGCTCGTTTCTGTACTACTTCGGCCTGGACATGCCGATGCTGGCGGGGCTGGTCGACATCGATAGCGGCAAGGACCACCTCTTCGGCAACGACGTGTCGATGGAGGACATCATCTGGATGGGCAAGCAGCCCTCGATGCAGAGCCTCGGGGAGGGGGTGGGCATCCCGATGGACTGCGTCCGCCCCTACGACGAGCTGAAGGAGACCCTGCACCGGGCCGTGGCCGGGGGGCGCAAGGTGCACTTCCTGCCCCCCTACCGGGGCGAGCACTTCCTGACGCTCAGCAAGCTGCTGGGCCTGAAGTCGGGCCGGGTGAAGGACTACGTGTCGGAGGAGCTGATCGAGGCGGTGGTGGCCATGCGCTCGTGCAAGCAGCGCTGCGAGGTGGAGGAGCTGCGCCTGGCCGCGGGCATCGGCTACGAGATGCACACCACGGCCATGCGGATGGCGCAGAGCGGGGCCTTTGAGCAACACATCTACGGCACGATGGAGGGCATCGCGGCGAGCTACGGGTGCCAGACCTCCTTCCCGACCATCCTCTCGCAGAACGGGCAGATTCTGCACAACCACGACCACTCCCAGTACCTCAAGAAGGGGCGCCTGCTCCTGGTGGACGCGGGGGCGGAGACCTGCTCGCACTACGCCTCGGACAACACGCGGACCATCCCGGTCGACGGGGAGTTCACCGATGTGCAGCTGCAGGTGTACAACACCGTGCTGGCGGGCGTGGAGCTCGGCGTGCAGATGAGCCGGCCGGGCATCCCCTACCGGGATGTGCACCAGGCGGTGAGCCGGGTGCTGGCCGAGGGCCTGCGGGACCTGGGCGTGATGAAGGGCGATATCGACGAGGCCGTGGCCAGCGGCGCGCACTCCCTGTTCATGCCCCACGGTCTGGGCCACATGATGGGCATGGACGTGCACGACATGGAGGGCCTGGGCGAGGACTACGTGGGCTACGACAAGAACATCACCCGCTCGACCCAGTTCGGCCTCGGCGGCCTACGCTGCGGGCGGGTGCTGCAGGAGGGCTTCGTGCTGACCGTCGAGCCCGGGATATACTTCATCCCCGACCTGATTAAGAAGTGGCGCAACGAGAAGATCAACTCGGCCTTCATCGACTTCGAGGAGCTGGAGAAGTTCTACGACTTCGGGGGGGTGCGCCTGGAGGACGACATCCTCATCAAGGAGGGCGGCTGCGAGATCATCGTCAAGGACGAGCGCATCCCCATCCGCCCCGAGGAGGTGTGCCGCCTGGTGAAGGAGAACCTGTAACCCTAGGGGCTGTCCCAAAGCCGGGTAGACCCCCTAACCTGCTGATGCGACCTGAGCTATACGGGGGGAGTGGACGCTCCCCCCTTTTTCTCCTCCTAATCCTCGCGCTGATGCTGGCGGGCGGCCAGGCCCACGCCCAGCTCGACCGGCGCTACTACCTGCAGCGCGCCCACACGGCCTACCAGGCGGAGCAGTACACCGACGCCATCGCCACCCTGCGCGACTATCTGGACTACCGGCCCGACGACCGCATCGCCCTCTACCTGCGCGCCCTGTGCAAGTACCAGCTCAGGGACCACCGCGGCGCGCGGCGCGACCTCGACCGCCTGCTGGAGCAGCACCCCTTCGCGGCGGATGCCCTCGTGCTGCGCGGCCTGGTGGTTGGGGAACTCGGCGCGCCGGAGGAGGGTCTGGCCGACCTCAAGCAGGGCGTGGAGCTCCGGCCCAGCTCGCAGCACATCCGCTTCATGCGGGGCATCGGCTACTTCATGCTGAAGGACTACCCGGCGGCCATCGACGACTTCAGCGTGATGCTCCGCGGCGACCCCGCCCACCTAGACGCGCGCCTCAACCGCGGCACCGCCCACCTGCTCAAGGGCGACACCCTGAGCGCGCGGCGCGACTACCTGGCCGCCATCATCGCCCACCCCTTCAAGCCCTCGCCCCACATCCACCTCGCCCGGCTACACTACATGGCCCAGCACCTCGACTCCGCGGAGACCCAGGTGGAGGAGGCCCTAGAGCTGGACCCCAAGTCGGGCCAGGCGCTCATCATCCGCGCCCTCATACAGAGCACCAGCCAGAAGCCCCGGAAGGCCATCGAGACCCTCACGAAGGTCATCGCCCTCATGCCGCAGAACTCCATGGCCTACTACAACCGGGCCCTGCTCTTCATGCAGCTCGAGGACTACCGCCAGGCGGCCCACGACCTCGAGCGCGCCAGCCGCATCTCCCCCCGCAACATCTTCATCCGCTACAACCGCGCGCTCGCCCACCTCTCCCTCGGCCAGCTCGCCCTGGCGGAGCAGAGCCTGAACATCGCCCTGGCCATCTACCCCGACTTCGCCCTCGCCTACGGGCTGCGAGCCGAGGTGCGGCGGCGGCAGGGGCGGATGCGCGCGTCGGAGAAGGACCACGACAAATCGCGCAGCCTGGCCAATCGCTACCGGCAGGGTGAGCTCGGCGAGCTCAGCGACACCACCCGCCAGCTCAACCAGCTCATCGCCTTCGAGGATGGCTTCAGCACGGGCGACAGGGCGCTGGACGAGGGGCAGGCCGGGGACCGCCCCCTGCCCATGGCCCGCATCGTGCAGGGCGGGGAGCAGGCCTACGAGGAGTGGCTACCCATACGCTACCTCGACAGCGGCCAGCTCGGCGGCCTGCGGCTGGCCATCCTGCCACCCGATGCGCCGGAGGGGCACTCCCCCACCCTCCCAGCCCTCGACTCGCTCGCCGGGGCGAACCCCCTCCTCCGCCCCCTGGCCAGCTACCAGAAGGCCGTGGCCGACATCGACCGCATACGCTTCGCCCCCCTCGACGCGCGCGGGGGCATACCCTCCGGGCGGGGCTACGAGCCTATCCCCACCGGCCGGGCCGACTACCGCGAACCCATCGCCCGGCTAGAGCAGCTGCGCCAGGCCACCCCCTCGCCCTACATCGACTACACCCTCGCCACGGCCCACTACCTGCAGCGGAACCCCGCGCGCGCCGAAGCCCTCCTGACCCACGCCATAGAACGCTGGCCGGAATTCGCCGAGGCCTACTTCAACCGGGGGTTAATCCGCCTGATTCTCAAGAAGAATGAGGAGGCCTGCCTCGACCTCAGCCGGGCCGGTGAGCTAGGCGTACCCCAGGCATACCGGGCCATAGCCAGCAGCTGCCTAAGCAGTAAGTAGCCAGGGGCTTCGATTTTTCCCGCATTCTTTTCTACCTTTGCCAAGCGAATTGGCTTGAAGAACTAGAGAAGCAGAAAGATGCAGGAAATCATAGCCCCCGTGGCCCCCGAGCTCATCGAGAAGGAGCTCACCCCCGAGCTATTCCTCCGTAAGGCCAACAGCGGCGGCACGGAGATCTACCACTTCACCGCCGCCCAGGCCCCCAACACCATGCGGGAGCTCGGCCGCCTACGTGAGGAGGCCTTCAGGGACGCGGGGGGCGGCACAGGGCTAGAGCTGGACATCGACGCCTTCGACACCTCCGAGCACCCCTACCACCAGCTGGTGGTGTGGGACCCCGCCGAGCGGCTCATCCTCGGGGGCTACCGCTACATCATCCCCTCGCGCCAGGGCTTCACCCTGGAGGACATGGCAACCTACGAGCTCTTCGACTTCTCGCCAGAGTTCATCGACAGCTACCTGCCCCGAGCCATCGAGCTGGGGCGCTCCTTCGTGACGGTGGCCTACCAGGGGACCAAGCTCCGCCGCAAGGGCATGTTCGCCCTCGACAACCTCTGGGACGGCCTCGGTGCCATCCTCCGCCTCAACCCGGGCATCGACTACTTCTTCGGGAAGGTCACCATGTACACCACCTACCACCCCGAGGCCCGCAACGCCCTGATGTACTTCCTGCGCAAGCACTTCCCCGACAAGGACCGCCTCGTCTTCCCCCGCCAGCCCCTCGAGATGCACATCGACTCCGAGCGGCTCGCCCAGCTATTCTGCGGCGAGAGCTTCCGGGAGGACTTCGAGCACATCGTGGCCGAGACCAAACGCCTCGGGGAGTACGTGCCGCCGCTCATCAAGTCCTACATGAGCCTGAGCGCCACCATGCGCGTCTTCGGCACGTCCATCAACCCCGACTTCGGGGGCGTGGAGGAGACCGGCATCCTGGTGACGGTAGACGACATATACGACGAGAAGAAGCAGCGGCACATCGACACCTTCAACCCCGACCGCGGCATGCGGATGGGCGTATCCTAGCCCACCTTCTCGTAGCCGAAGACCCGCTTCAGCGAGGCGATGTGCTCCCGGAGCGGCTCGTTCTCCGGCTTGAGCAGCAGGGGGTCCTCGGCGCATATCTCCCGGGCCCGGTCGCGGGCAAAACCCAGGAGCTCACCGTCCTCGGCCAGGGAGGCCAGCTTGAGCTGGGCGTTGTGCCCGCTCTGCTGCGTCCCCTCGAGCGAGCCGGAGCCCCGTAGGCGCATGTCCGCCTCGGCGATCTCGAAGCCGTTGGTGGTGCGCACCATGGTGGCCAGCCGCTCATGCGCCGAGCTCGACAGCTTGTAGTCCGTCACCAGAACGCAGTGGGAGAGCTCCCCGCCCCGCCCCACCCGGCCCCGCAGCTGGTGGAGCTGGGAGAGGCCGAAGCGGTCGGCGTTCTCTATGACCATGACCGTGGCGTTAGGCACATCGACCCCGACCTCGATGACCGTCGTTGAGACGAGAATGTGCGCCTCGCCCCGCTTGAAGCGCCCCATCGCGGCCTCCTTCTCCTCGGGGCGCATCCGTCCGTGCACGATCTCCACGCTCAGGGAGGGGAAGGCCTCCACCAGGCGGGCGTGGCCCTCGGTCAGCGACTGCAGCTCCAGCTTCCCGTTCTCCTCTATGAGGGGGAAGACCACGTAGGCCTGCCGCCCGGCGGCTACCTCGCGCTGCAGCAGCCCGTAGACCTCGGCCCGCTGCGTCTCGTACATGTGCGCCGTGCGTATGGGCTTTCGGCCCGGGGGCAGCTCGTCTATCACGCTCACGTCGAGGTCGCCGTAGAGGGTCAGGGCGAGGGTCCGCGGGATGGGGGTGGCCGTCATGATGAGCACGTGCGGCGCGTAGCCCTCAGCCTTCCGCCAGAGCTTGGCCCGCTGGTCGACCCCGAAGCGCTGCTGCTCGTCGACCACCACCACCCCCAGCTTGGGGAGGCGCACCCAGTCCTCGATGAGGGCGTGCGTGCCCACCAGGATGTGGAGGTAGCCGCTCTCCGCGCCCACGAGTATCTCGCGCCGGGCCCTGGCGGGCGTGCTGCCGGTGAGCAGGGCCAGGTGCACGGGGAGCCCGCTGAGCATCCTCGAGAGGGTGCCGAAGTGCTGCTGGGCCAGTATCTCGGTCGGGGCCATGAGCATGGCCTGGTAGCCATTGTCGGCGGCCAGGAGCATGGTGAAGAGCGCGACGACCGTCTTGCCGCTGCCGACATCCCCCTGCAGCAGGCGGTTCATCTGCCGGCCGCTGCCCATGTCGCCACGTATTTCGCGCACGACGCGCTTCTGGGCGTTGGTGAGGTCGAAGGGCAGGGCCTCGCGGTAGAGGCGGTGCGTGAGCTCGCCCACCCGGGGGCACTCGAAGCCCTTGTACGCGATGCGGTAGGACTCGTGGAGCTGGAGGAGCTGGACCTGGATGCCGAACAGCTCGTCGAACTTGAGCCGCCCGATGGCGTGCCGGGCCTGCTCGCCGTCCCGGGGGAAGTGCACGGCCGTCACCGCCTCGCCGTAGGGCATGAAGCGGTAGCGCGAGAGGAGGCCCTCCGGGAGGTACTCGGCCAGGTGGGGCCGGGCCCACTGGAGGGCGGCACCCATCAGGCGGAGTATGCCCCGCGAGTTGAGGCCCGCCTTCTTCATCTTCTCGCTGGCGTGGTAGAGTGGCTCCATGGGGATGCGGTCCTGCTGCTGGGGGTTGTAGAGGTTGACCTCGGGGTGGGCCATGGTCACGCTCCCGCCGAAAACGCTCAGCCTGCCGAAGACCAGGTACTGCCCCCCCACCCTGAAGCGCTTGTAGAGCCACTGTATGCCCTTGAAGAAGACGCAGCGGATACGCCCGCTGGCATCCTGAAAATCAACCACCAAGCGCTGCTTCCGCCCCACCCCCTCGCAGGCTATGTGCACCAGCTGGGCCACGAACTGGTAGTGCTCGCCCTCGCGGCTCATCCCGCGGATGGGCGTGAGCACCGAGCGGTCGATGTAGCGGTAGGGGTAGTAGGCCAGCAGGTCGCCCACCGAGACGATGTCCGCCTCCTGCGACAGCAGCTTCACGTACCGCTCCCCCACGCCCGGCACGAGCGATATGGGGGCTTCGAGCGCATTCCTCATGGGGTGGCAAATGTACGAAAAAGCGATGAGCCGCAGAAGATGCGGGGGATGAAAAAATACACCCCCTTCGCTTGTTTTGCTATTCCCCCGATTTTTCTACCTTTGCGGGCAACCATTATTAATACTAACTCAAGATTGCGATGAGAAGACTATGGATTATGGCCCTGCTCCTCGCGGGCGGCCTGGCCCTTTTGGCCTGCAAGAAGGATAAGGACAGCGGCAAGGGAAAGGGTGCGGGGATAGATGTACCCACGGAGGCGAAGAAGATAGAAATCGAGGGTACTCTCCACGTGCAGTTTGGACATATCACCTACATCAACCTCCAGACCGGAAAGCAGGAGCGGCACGAGGTGCCCAGGCCGTACTACAAGGTGGACGGCACGGAGGTGGTGCCTGCGCCCAAGGAGCAGACGGTGCCCACCGACTGGGACATCGCCTTCCACCACTGGTACCCGGCGACCAACAAGGGGGCGGCCATCATGACGGACAAGACCGACCTCAACGAGGTAAACGCTGTGCCCGGGGCCGATGCGCCCTGGGTGGAGGATGAGTACATCACCACCTTCACGGGCGAGGTGAAGGGGGGCCGGGAAGAGGCCCTGGTGCATATGCTACCCACCAAGGAACACTTCTACCAGATGTACGCCAAGATGTACTTCAACTCGGAGCTGGCCAAATTCGACAAGACCGTGAGCAAAGATATGCCGAGGGAACACTTTCTGCAGGATAATGTCTTCATCCTGAAGTCGCGCGGCAAGGTCTACGCCCTGCGTATCTACGCGAAGAGGGCTTCGGATGCGTGGAAGCATACCGTCGTCGCCAAGGAGCTGCAGTAGCTTGGCCCCAGGATTAGCGCCGCGGCAGGGCTTGGCATCTGCCGCGGCGCTTTGGTCACGAAATGGGTTCCCCCATCCTGAATTGTGGGGATATTTCGTGGGGTATTTCCCCAAAATATTTGCCAACCACGAGTAATCTCACATCACCATGAGAAAACATCTATTCGCTGTGCTGCTGGGTGGCCTGCTGCTTGGTACGGTGCTCCCCCTGGCTGCGCAAACGCCGACGAGCCAGATAGTCATTGCCGGTAGGATAAGCGATGAGGCGGGGATGCCCCTGACGGGGGCGGTCGCCACGATTGCTGGCACGGTCTACGGCGCGGGTACCAACTCCCGGGGGGAGTTTGAGCTTGTCGCCCGGGTAAGGCAGGGGGCGCCGGTGGTCGTGCGCTACTCGCTCATCGGCTACAAGCCGCGGGAGGTCGCCGTTGACCCGGAGCTGCTGGCCACGCCCGAGCGGACGATACGGGTGGAGGTGCAGCTGGAGGAGGACCTCCTCAGCATAGAGGACGTGGTGGTCACCGGCCTGCGGACCGAGCGTCCGATCAAGGAGGTGCCCGTCATCACCACCGTCATCTCGCACAAGGAGATTGAGGCCATCAACCCCAGCGGGCTGACCTCCCTGCTGGAGTACACCGTGCCGGGCATCCAGTTCTACTACAACAGCATGAGCGGCAACACGGAGGTGAGCTACCAGGGGCTGGACAGCAAGTCGCTGGTCTTCCTGTTAGACGGCGAGCCCATCGCCGGGGAGGGGGCGGCCAACAACATCGACTTCAGCCGCATCAGCATGAACGACATCGAGAAGGTGGAGGTGGTGCGCGGGGCGGCCTCGACGCTCTACGACAGCCGGGCCATCGGCGGGGTGATCAACATCATCACCAAGAAGGCGCTGCGCCCGGTGGACATCAACCTGAACGCGCGCTACCAGGTAGACCGCAGCCAGCAGTACGGCGCCACCATCGGCCTGAAGAAGTGGAACCTCTCCTCCTTCACGACGGCCAGCTACCGCCAGCAGGAGACCTTCAAGCTGGAGGCCCCCAAGATCAAGGCCCTGCGCGACAAGGGGCTAAACCCCGAGTTCCAGGGGGAGGTGAGCCCCCGCAAGGTGTTCGAGAACGAGGTGCCCATCTACGGGTACGAGATCTGGGATGCGTCCCAGCGCCTGACCCTCCCCATCACGCGCTACCTCAAGGGGGAACTGAACGGCGCGTTCTACCGCAACGCCAAGCCGCTCAACGTGAAGCTGCGGCACAAGGACCGCTTCTACAACTACAGCGGGGGGGCGAAGCTCGCCTACAGCATGCTCGAGCGGCACTCCATGGACCTGTCGTACAACTACAATCAGTACGAGAAGTTCTACGACTTCATCGACACCGACGAGAGCAAGCTCACCTACGAGAGCAAGCGGCACACCGCGCGCCTGAACTACGCGGGGGGCATCGGCCCGGTGCTACTGGGGGTGGGGGGCGAATTCATGCACGAGGACCTCAAGCACCGCTTCTTCGTCAGCCAGCCGGGCTACAGCCAGCGCAACTACTCCGTCTACGCCCAGGCCGACTGGAGCATCATCAAGGAGAAGCTCAACCTGGTGGGCGGGGCGCGCCTCGACATGGCGAGCGGCTACAAGCCCCACGCCACGCCCAAGGTGACGCTCATGTACCGCCCGTGGAACTTCCTGAACCTCCGTGCGGGCTACGCCGAGGGCTACCGCGTGCCGACCCTGCAGGAGCTGTACATGGAGTTCGATATGGCCAAGCTCTTCAAGATCTTCGGGAACAAGGACCTGCGCCCCGAGACCAGCCGGCAGTACTCCCTCTCGGCCGAGTACAACCGGAGGGGCTTCAACACCTCCCTCTCGGCCTACTACAACCAGTTCCACGACAAGATTGACTACGCCCTCAAGGAGCCCAACGGGCCACAGGGGCAGTATGGCGACCGGGAGTGCCAGAACCTGCCCCAGGTGAACATCTTCGGCTTGGAGGCCATGATGACCTACCGCTTCAGCATCGGCCTGCAGCTCATGGGCACCTACACCTACACCCGCGACGACAAGAAGACGGACGGCTACAACACCTCCCTCACCCGCCCGCACATGGCCCGGGGCAACATCATGTACAGCTACCGGTGGAGGTACGTCACGATGCGCAGCGCCCTCAACGGCCAGTGGGGCTCGGGAATAGAGCACAGCTACCACGACAACAACCCGGGCCAGGAGGGCTGGTACACCACCCACTACGCCTCGCGCTTCATCATGGGGGCCAGCATCGGCGCGGACTTCCCCCGGGGTATCTCCGCGGGCTTCACCGTCGACAACCTCCTCAACCACAAGGACACCGGCGACGATGTGGGCGTGCAGATCCCGCAGACCGGCGTGCAGTTCATCTTCAACCTGGGCATCAACGTGTCCAACGCCATAGGCTGGTAGCCAGGGCCTAGCCCGGCTCAGGATTGGGGATGCGCGTCGGCTCGGCGCGCATCCTTTTTTTGCCCCGAATTGGCGGATGGGAAATGCTAGGCCGCCACTCTAGGCGGAAAATATCTACCTTTAGGGCCGATTACCGGCACTGGGCGGGCCGCCGCTGGTGCTGCGAACCAATAGCAAATCGGCCATGAGACCCTACGCCAGACTCCTGATAGCCACGAGCATGCTCCTCCCCCTGCTCGTGGAGGCCACGCTGGCCAAACCCTGGTCCTCCTACTCCATAGACAACCGGCGGGCCATCGAGCGCTACGACGAGGCCGTGCAGGACATCAACCTGGGCAAGGCGGCCGAGGCCCTCAACAAGCTCGACAAGCTGGCCGCAAAGTACGAGGACTTCGTGGAGCCACACCTGGCCATGGCCTACCAGTACGAGCTGCTGGGCGACTACCGGCGGGCCTACAGCGCGAACCTCAGGGCCATCGCGATAGACTCCAGCTTCTACCCCACCGCCTACTACGACGCGGGCCGCATGGCCTTCCTCTCGCAGCAGTTCGACGAGGGCGAGCGCCTTATCCAGCATTTCCTCCAGCGGGCCGAAGGGGTGAAGCCCGCCATGCGCCGCTTCGCCCAGCTCTTCCTGGCCAAGTGCCGCTTCGCCCGCCACGCCTACCGCCATCCGCACGACATCCGCCCCACCCCGCTCCCCCCGGAGGTGAACACCCGCCTGGACGAGTACTTCCCCTCCCTGAGCGCCGACAGCCGCACCCTCTGCTTCACCCGCCTGCTCCCCAAGGAGGGCACCAGCGGGCAGGGGCGGCAAAACATGCAGGAGGACCTCTTCCTGGCCCGCCGCGGCGAGGCGAAGGAGGCGTGGAGAGCCGCCCGCAACATCGGCCCGCCGGTCTCCACCCCCGAGAACGAGGGCTCGCAGGCCCTGGCCGCCGACGGCAACGAGATGTACATCAGCAAGTGCTACGGGCCGTGCCAGATATTCTACGCCCGCCGCGACGCCAAGGGCCGCTGGACCACACCGAAGGCCCTGCCCGCGCCCATCAACCAGCGCGGCGTCAGCTCCAAGCAGCCCTCCATCTCCCCCGACGGTCGCAGCCTCTACTTCGCCTCCAAGCGGAAGGGAGGGCTCGGGGGATACGACATATGGGTGGCCCACCGGAACGCTGATGGCCAGTGGCTTAGCGTGGTCAACCTCGGGCCCGACATCAACACCTTCCTGGACGAGCAGTCGCCCTTCATCCACTTCGACAACCAGACCCTCTACTTCGCCTCCGAGGGGCACCCCGGCCTCGGCAACCTGGACCTCTACCTGAGCCGCAGGATGAGCGACACCGCCTGGACACCGCCCCGCAACCTCGGCTACCCCATCAACTCCCCCGAGGCCGACCTGGGCCTCATCGTCTCCGCCACCGGCGACACGGCCTACTACAGCTCCGACCGCAACCCCCGCCAGGGGCTGGACATATACCAGTTCCCCATGCCCGACTCGCTGCGCCCACACTCCAGCTCCTACCTCCGCGGCACGGTCGTCGAGGCCAAAACGCACAGGCCACTCCCGGCGACCGTGCAGCTCATCGACCTCAAGCGGCGCGAGATAGTCATGAGCCTACGGACCGACCCCCAGGGGCGCTTCCTGGTCCTCCTCCCCCGCGGCCGACGCTACGGCCTCTTCGCCCAGTCGGCCGGCTACCTCGACAACTCCATGCACTTCGACTTCAAGGGGATACACACCGACCTCAAGCCCCTGAGCAAGACCATCGAGCTGATGCCCCAGGCCCAGGGCGCAACGGTGACCCTCGAGAACGTATTCTTCGACACGGACTCCGACCGGCTGCGCGACGAATCGTACGTGGAGCTCGACCACTGGGTGGCCCTCCTGAAGGTAAAGCCCACCCTGCGCCTCGAGTTCGCCGGCCACACGGACAACACCGGCAGCCCCGCCCACAACAAGGACCTCTCGCGGCGCCGCGCCCAGAGCGTACGTAGCTACATGGTATCCAAGGGCATAGCCAAAAGCCGCATGGAGGTGGTGGGGCACGGCGCGGGCAAGCCCGTAGCCACCAACGACACCGAGGAGGGGCGCGCCAAGAACCGCCGCACCGAGTGCAGGATACTCGGCCTATAGAGCTGGTAAGCAGGGTAATATGAATAGGCCAAACGGAGAGCAGCAGGACGCGAAAACCTACCCCTGGGGCGACCAGCGGCCCATCTACACCTACACGCAGTACATACGTCGCCTCTTCGGCGCGCGGGTCCAGAAGCTCACCATCGACGCGGGTTTCAGCTGCCCCCATCGGGGCGACCGCCTCGACCAGCTGGGCTGCACCTACTGCCGCAACGAGGCCTTCAACCCCTCCTACTGCACACCCCGCAAGAGCGTTGCCCAGCAGCTGCGGGAGGGGATGGAGTTCCACGCGCGTCGCTACCGCCGGGCCAGCCGCTACCTGGCCTACTTCCAGGCCTACACCAATACGCTCGCCCCCCTGGCCGAGCTGCGGGAGCTCTACGGGCAGGCGCTGCACGATGAGCGGGTCCTGGGCCTGGTAATCGGCACGCGCCCCGACTGCCTCCCGGACGACATCATCGGCTACCTCGCCGACATCGCCCGAACCCACCACGTATTCGTGGAGCTGGGCGCGGAGAGCATGCACGACAGCACCCTGCTGCGCGTAAACCGGGGGCATGATGCGCGGACCACCCGCCAAGCCGTTGAGAACCTGCACGCAGCGGGCCTACGCGTCGGGCTGCACCTCATCTTCGGCCTACCCGGCGAGGACGAGGCCATGATGCTCCAATCGCTCCGCCAGGCCTGCGCCCTCCCCATCGCCAGCCTGAAGTTTCACCAGCTGCAGATCCTCGAGGGAACGGCCATGGCCAAGGACTACGAGCTACACCCCGCGGACTACCCCCTCTTCACCCTGGAGGGCTACCTGAACTTCCTGACCCGGGCCGTCCCCCACGTCCCGCCCACCGTGGCCATAGAGCGCATCTGCGCCGAGGCACCACCCCGATACCTTATCGCCCCGCTGTGGGAACGCCTACGCAACGACCAAATACTGAGGCGCTTCGAGGCGCTCCTTCAGGAGCAGGGATTTTATCAGGGCTGCGCACGCTCGGAGGCGGATGCGACGGGGAGCCGGGGGTGAAAAGTGGCTGTTCATCACCGGTATCTATTGCCAGGTCAAAGGAATGTTGTAATTTTGTCTTCGCAAGAGTGAGCAAACCATTAACATATATAGACATATGAGCCGTTTGGGGTACTTCATGATTTGGGCCGTTTCCATCGTAACGATGCTCGCCGTATAGCAGGTAAAGCATGGGGAACTCCCTAGGGCCCGTGGCGCTGGTGGGGGCCGGAGGTGTGGCCAGCGCGCTGGGCGAGGCATTCGCCCAGGCGGGGATTGGCATAGCGTCCGTTTATAGCCGGACGCGGGAGCATGCCGAGCTGCTGGCGGGGCGTTTTGGCGCGGAGGCATTCTGGGGGAATGGCTTCGGGGTGAACCAGCCAGCGGCCCTCACCGTAGTGGCCAGCACCGACACCGCCATCGTCGACCTACTGGGGCGCGTGGCCGAGGGGGGCATCGTGGTGCACACCAGCGGGAGCACGTCCCTACCCACCCTGCCCGCGGTGCCGACCGGGGTCTTCTACCCCCTGCAGACCTTCACCCTGGGGCGGCGCATCAGCCTCGAGGGCGTGCCCATATTCATCGAGGGGAGCACGCGGAAGGTCGAACAGATCCTCTCGGACTACGCCAGGGCCATAGGGGCCAGGCCCATCCCGGCCAGCAGCAGCAAGCGTCGCCACCTGCACCTCATGGGCGTGGTGGGCTGCAACTTCGTCAACGCCCTGCTCGGCGCCTGCGAGCAGATAGCCCAGTGCGGCGAGCTTGACCCCCACGTCATCACCCCCCTCCTGCACGAGACCATACAGAAATGGCTGGATATCGGCGCGCACGCCGCCCAGACCGGGCCCGCCAAGCGGCGCGATGAGTTCACCCTCATGCGGCACAGGGTCCTCCTCTCGGAGGAGCTGCCCGACCTAATCCCCCTCTACGAAACCCTCAGCGAGCTCATCGTCAGGGCCCATGCCGAAGCCCGCGACGAGGCCTGAGGGAAGGGGGCAAGAGCCATATGGACCAAGGTAAAGCACTGAGCATGAAGCTATGATGGTAAGGAATTTCAAGGAGCGGCTCAGGGAGGTGAAGGCCTTCGCATTCGATGTCGACGGGGTGTGCACCAACAACCAGGTGATAATGACCGAGGAGGGGCACATGCTCCGCAAGGTCAACACCCGCGATGGGCTGGCCATGAGCCTGGCCGTGCAGGCTGGCTACCCGATGGCCATCATCACCGGGGGCAGCTCCCAGGGCGTCGCCGAGCGCTTCCGCCGCCTGGGGGTGAGCGACATATACCTCGGCACGCTCCGCAAGCTCGAGGCGCTCGAGGAGTTCTGCATGGTGCATGAGCTCCAGCCCGCGGACGTGCTCTACATGGGCGACGACATGCCCGACCTCCCGGTGCTCCAGGCCGTGGGCTTCCCGACCTGCCCGGCCGATGCCGCGCCCGAGATCAAAGAGGCCTGCATCTACACCTCCCCCATCCGCGGGGGCCACGGCTGCGTGCGCGACGTGGTGGAGCAGGTGCTCAAGGTCGCCGGGCGGTGGGAGAGCCAGGATTTTATGAACCAGTAACCCAACCAGCGAAGCTACTCCGATGCGACTGCGCGCCATAGTCCACATGCTCCGCCCGGGCTACCTCCTCCCAATCCTGGCCATCTTCACGGCCGTACGGATGGGCATCGTCTACCCCGTTTTCCGCGCGGCGGAGCTGCCCGACCCCCTGACCTGGCCCATGTGGACCTGCCTCCTGCTGGCCTGCCTCCTGGTGGCGGCTGGCAGCAGCGTCATCAACGACTACTTCGACCAGCAGGAGGACCGGACGGTGCGCCCCGAAGTCGTGGCCGTGGGCCGGTACCTCTCGCGGCGGCAGGCCATACGCCTCCACAGCATCCTGAGCTTCCTGGCCATCCTCCTGGCCGTGTACCCCTCGCTGGCCGTCGGGCGCATCGCCTACGTGCTCTTCTTCCCCGTGTCGGCCGGGCTCTTCTGGTTCTACTCCACCCTCTACAAGGACCAGTTCCTGGTGGGCAACCTCCAGCTCGCCTTCATGGCCTTCGCCCTCCCCTTCGTGATGGTGGCCTACCAGGTGCAGGCCGTTGAGGTCTTCCTCTGGCGGGAGGTCGCCTTCCACCAGCTCTCCATCGAGGGCATGTGGAGCTCCACCCTGGCCTACGGCGTGGCCCTGGGCCTACTGGTGCTCAGCCTGACGCTGGTGCGCAACTGCCGCCACTTCGCCAGCGGGGCCGACCTCGGGGCGGAGACCCTCCCGGTGCGCATGGGCATGCGCAGCGCGAAGCTCACCATCGCCATCGGGCTCTTCGTCCTGATGCTCGCCTTCCTCCTGGCTGGCGCGTGGGTGTCCATCGCCCACCCCGTCACCGCCTGGCGATGGGCCCCCCTGGCCTACAGCGGCGGCGCGGTGTGCCTCCCCCTGCTCATCGCCTGCTTCAACCTGCTGGTCTCGGAGAAGGCCAAGCAGTTCCGTATCAGCGAGATATTCATCCTCACGGGGACGTGGGCCCTCATCCTCTACCCCCTGGCCCAGGTCTTCCTACTCTCCTAGCCCATGGCCTTCGACTACGCCGGCGTACCCACCATCCTCCTCGGCTCGCAATCGCCCCGCCGCCTCGCCCTGCTCGAGGGCATGGGGCTGAGGTGCGAGGTCCTTCGGGGCGACTTCGACGAGCGGGCGGCCAGCGACTCGCATCCCACCGGGGGCATGCACCTGGCGGAGTTCCTCGCCCTGGGCAAGCTCCGGGCCATAGCCCTCCGGGCCGGTTGCCGGGCGGGCGGGGGCATCCTCCTGACGGCCGACACGGTCGTCATGCTCGACGGTGAGAGGCTCGATAAGCCCCAGGATGAGGCGCAGGCCCTCGAGCGGCTCATGCGGCTGTCGGGCCGGGAGCACGAGGTCGTCACGGGGCTGGCCCTCAGCTACAGGGGGCGAATCACCAGCCTCAGCGAGACCACCCACGTGCAGTTCGCCCCCTTCGACGAGCGCTACGCCCGCGCCTACATCGCCAGCGGCAGCCCCTACGACAAGGCCGGGGGCTACGGCATACAGGACTGGTTCGGCCTCGGGGCCGTCGTCGCCATCAGGGGCTCCTACACCAACGTCATGGGCCTGCCCACCCACAGGGTGCACCACTACCTCATGGCCAACTTCACCTAGCGGAACCCCCCGAGCCATGGGTCGCAAGCACAGCAGATACGAGCGCGGATTCCGCCCCCTAGCCCAGCTACTGGCCTCTGGCCTGCTCATCCTGCTGGGGGCCCTCCCTGCCCTGGCCCAGGGCAAATCCCTCAGCGGACGGGTGCTCGACGGGGAAGGCAAGCCCCTGCCAGCGGTCAACGTGATTGTGCTTGAGACCGGGCAGGGCACCGTCTGCAACGACCGGGGCGAATTTACCCTGAGCCTACCCAATGCCTCCCCCGCCAAAATACGCTTCAGCGCCGTGGGCTACGGCACCCTCGACACCACCCTCAGCGTCGGGCCAGCCGACCACCGCCACACCATCACCCTCCCGCTGGTGGACACCGAAATCGGCGCGGTGGAGGTCAGCACGAGCGTCCGCACCGATGCCACCATGGAGCGTATCTTCCTCCCCGACCAATCGGCCGTCGCCACCGCTGGGGCGGGCGTGGAGTCCCTCCTGAAGACCCTCCCCGGGGTGAGCAGCCGCAACGAGCTCTCCTCCCAGTACTCCGTCCGCGGGGGCAGCTTCGACGAGAACCTCGTCTACATCGACGGCATGCAGGTCCACCGCCCCTCGCTGGTCCGGGGCGGGAGCCAGGAGGGCCTCTCGGTCATCAACCCCGACATGGTGGAGCGGCTCGAGTTCTCCGCCGGGGCCTTCCCGGCCAACCTCGGCGACCGCATGTCCTCGGCGCTGACCATCGGCTACCGCCAGCCCAGGGGCTACCGCGCCAAGCTCGACCTGAGCCTCCTCGAGTCGCGCCTACTCCTGGAGGGGGGCGAGAAGGACGGCCAGTGGAGCGGCATGGTCGGCCTACGCTACAAGAGCACCCGCCTGCTGCTCAACACCCAGGACACCAAGGGCGACTACCGCCCCAACTTCATGGACCTCCAGGTCAAGGGCACCTGGGCACCCCGCGGGGACATGCAGCTCGAGCTGCTGAGCGGCTACATGCGCAATGAGTACCAGTTCCGACCCACCCGCAAGGAGACCACCTTCGGCAACCTCCAGAGCCCCTACAACCAGATGACCATCTTCTACGAGGGCGGGGAGCGCGACCTCTACCAGACCCTCTTCAGCAACCTGCGCTACCGGTGGCGGCTGGGCGAGCAGTGGACCCTCCGCGCCCAGCTCTCCGGCTTCGGCACGATGGAGGCCGAGAGCTTCGACATCCTCGGCGAGTACTGGCTCAGCAGCATCAAGCCCAGCGACCAGCCCAACCCGCTCAACGACAGCCTCGCCAACAAGGGGATAGGGGGCGCCTTCGACCACGCCCGCAACCGCCTCCAGGCCCTCGTCCTGCGCGGCGGCCTGAGCACCCGCTACCAGCACCACGGGGGCACCTACGAGCTGGGCCTAGAGCTGGAGCAAAAGCGCCTGGAGCAGGACCTCAACGAGTGGCACCTTGTCGACAGCGCGGAGTACACCCTCCCCCTCGAGCCGCTGGCCTTCAGCCCCACCGACCGGGTGCGCAACCGGGGCGAGCTGAACGCCTCCAAGAGCGCCCTCTACCTCACCGCACGCCACCAGTGGGAGCTCGCGGGGCTGGAGCTGGAGCTCGCCGGGGGGGGGAGGCTCACCTCAAGGGACTGGAAGCACGCAATCCGCTTTAGCCCAAGGGGTTCAATCACGGTGCGACCGCTGTCCTACCCCACCCTTTCGGCCTACTTCGCGAGCGGCTTCTACTACCAGTACCCCTTCTACCGCGAGCTGCAGGACCGCCACGGCGAGCTGCACCCCAAGCTGCGCCCCCAGCGGTCCGTCCACTACGTGCTGGGCACCCGGCTGAACTTCCCCCAGTTCGACATCCCCTTCCAGGTCCAGGTGGAGCTCTACCGCAAGGACTTCCGGCACTACATCCCCTACATGGTCGACAACCTCCGCCTCCGCTACGAGGCCGAGAACGCCGCCCGGGGCGACATCATGGGCATCGACCTGAAGGTGAACGCCACCCTCGTGCCGGGCGCGGAGTCCTGGCTCTCCCTCTCGCTCATGAGGGGCCAGCTGCGGCTCGACCAGCCCCTCCGCCGGGCAGAGGCCATGCCCCGGGAGGACGGCTACTTCCCCCTGCCCACCGACCAGCGCCTCGCCATCTCCGTCTTCCTGCAGGACTACCTCCCCTGGTGGCCCAGCTTCCACGTGCATGTGGCCACCACCTACGCCACCGGCCTACCCTTCACCCCGCCCGACGGCCGCTACGGGCTCACCGGCCGCCTGCCCGCCTACCAGCGCGTCGACATCGGCTTCACGAAGATATTCCGGAGCGACCACCACAGCGACCAGTGGCTCAGCGGAGTGAAGTGGCTGCGCGACTGGTCCGTCACCGCGGAGGTGCTCAACCTCACGGACTTCGCCAACACGGCCTCCTACCTCTGGGTCTCCATCCCGGGGGGCGAGGGGCTCAGCAAGCTGGCCGTCCCCAACTACCTCACGGCCCGCTGCATCAACTTCCGGCTGGTGGTCGGCTTCTAGGACGAACGGCTCCATCTAGAGAGGGGCGGGAGACGAAGATGGGGGCCTCCGCGGCGTGCGGAGGCCCCCATCAGCATCTTGCATATCCCGCCGACCTACTCCCGGAGGACGGCCAGGAGCCCGTCCACCTCCTCCTCGGTGGTGTCGAAGGAGCAGACCAGGCGGGCGATCCGCTGGGCCTCGTCCCATATGTAGAAGACGTAGTCCTGCTCCAGGCGGGCGATTTTCTCCGGGGGGAGGATCACGAAGACCTGGTTGGACTGCTGGGCGTAGGGGAGGCGGGCGAAGGGCAGCTCCTCGAGGCCCTGGCGGAGGCGGCGCGCCATGGCGTTGGCCTGCTGGGCGTTGCGGAGCCAGAGGTCGTCGGTGAGGTACTCGGCGAACTGCGCGCTGATGTAGCGCATCTTGGAGGCCAGCTGGGTGGTCTGCTTGCGGATGTAGGGCAGCTCGCCCTGGGCCTCGATGCTCAGGGCCACGACGGCCTCGCCGAACATGAGGCCGTTCTTGGTGCCACCGAGGGTCACGATGTCGACCCCGCAGGCGGTGGTGATGTCGGCCAGCGAGCAGCGGAGGTAGGCCGCGGCGTTGGCCAGGCGCGCCCCGTCCATGCAGAGCATCATGCCCGCGCCGTGGAGCATGGTGGCCAGGCTCGATATCTCCTCGGGGGTGTAGACGGTGCCGAGCTCGGTGCACTGGGAGATGTAGACGGCGTGGGGCTGGGAGTGGTGCGGCACGCCGAAGCCGGTGAGGTGTTGCTCCACCAGGGCGGGGGTGAGCTTGCCGTCGGGCGTGTCGATGGTCCTGATCTGGCAGCCCGTCAGCCGGCCCGGGGCGTTGCACTCGTCCACGGCGATGTGCCCCGTGGTGGCCGTGAGGATGCTCTGGTAGGGCCGGGTGCAGGCCTGCAGGGCGATGGCGTTGCCCCCCGTGCCGTTGAAGACGAAGAAGACCTCCGCGCGGGGCGAGAAAATGCTTCGGACCTTCTGGAGGGCCTCCTGCGTGTGGGGGTCGTCCCCGTAGGCCGGAACATGCCCAACGTTGGCGCGCACGAGCGCCTCGAGTATCCGGGGGTGCACCCCGGAGTAGTTGTCTGAGCCGAAGCTTTTCATGGTCTTTCTCCTTTTTTACATGGTTTGGCGCCCCCCCTTAGTTCCCCTTCCGGATGAGGCGCTGGAAATGCTCTTCGAACTTCTTGACCTTCGGCGCGATGACCATGCGGCAGTAGCCCTGGTTCGGGTTGCGGCGGAAGTACTCGTGGTGGTAGTCCTCGGCCTCGTAGTAGCTGGTCAGCGGCTTCACGTGGGTGACGATGGGGCTGCGGTAGGCCTTCGCCGCGTCGAGCTCCCTGATCATGGCCTGGGCCTGCTTGCGCTGCTCGTCGGAGTGGGTGAAGATGATGGAGCGGTACTGCTCGCCGCGGTCGGCCCCCTGCTGGTCCACCGAGGTGGGGTCGTGCATGCGGAAGAAGACCACGAGCAGGTCCTTGAAGCTTACGCGCCCGGGGTCGTAGGTGATGCGGATGACCTCGATGTGGCCCGTGTTGCCGCGGCACACCTCGTCGTAGGTGGGGTTGGCCTTGTGCCCCCCGGCGTAGCCCGGGACGACCTTCACCACGCCGTCTATCTGCTCGAAGATGGGCTCCACGCACCAGAAGCACCCCATCCCGAAGGTGGCCTCCTGGAGCTGCGAATTATGGCTGTGCGGCTTGCTCTGCGACATGGCTTGCTGGGGTTTGAGTTGGAGAATGAGAAGGATGGCCAGCAGCAGGCCCAGGCGGCGCGCCAGGACACGGGCTGGTCTTCGGTTTTCGCTTACTCTCTGCATTTGGGAAGTATCTTGCTATTCTATGGTTCAACGTCCGTCCGCAGTCCTGCCGGACGGGGTATGCCCGCGCGGCCCGCGCGAACCGATACCTAAGTGGGAACACCCAGACGCGGCGAGTGTTCGCCGGGGCGGGGGGCCAATTCGCCGCCGGGGCGAGCCGCCTTACGACTTAATCATTACCTTCGCGCCGAATTCTAGCAGCCAAAAGCGCGTATGGTATCACTCGAGGATGTAGGCATATCGTTCGGCGGGGAGGACCTCTTCACGGGGGTCTCCCTGCAGGTCAACCCGAAGGACCGCGTGGGCCTGGTGGGGCGCAACGGCACGGGCAAGAGCACCATATTCCGCATCCTCACCGGCGAGCTCACCCCCACCTACGGGCGGGTGAGCTACCCCGGCGGCACCACCATCGGCTTCCTCTCGCAGGACATCGAGCGCTCCGACACGCAGAGCGTCCTGGCCGAGGCCCTGACGGCCTTCGCCGAGCTGCAGACCCTCAGCGGGAGGATCGCCGAGATAGGCCGGCGGCTGGAGACGGCCACCCCGGGCGAGCAGCAGCAGCTGGCCGAGCGGCTGGCGAGCCACACCGAGCGCTACCACCTGCTGGGCGGGGGGCGCGAGGAGTCGCTGGCCGAGCGGACGCTCATCGGCCTGGGCTTCGAGCGGGCGCAGCTCGGGCAGCCCACCCGCGAGCTGAGCGGGGGGTGGCGCATGCGCGTCGAGCTGGCCAAGATCCTGCTGCAGAACCCCTCCCTGCTGCTGCTCGACGAGCCGACCAACCACCTCGACATCGAGTCCATCCAGTGGCTGGAGGACTACCTCAAGACCTACCCCGGCGCGCTGATCCTGGTGTCGCACGACCGCCGCTTCCTGGACAACGTGACCAACCGCACCCTCGAGCTGGCCGTGCGCCAGGGCCACAGCATGAACCTCCCCTACACCAAGTTCATGCAGGCCCGGGAGGAGCAGCGCGAGCAGCAGCTGGCCGCCTTCAAGAACCAGCAGAAGACCATAGAGAAGACCCAGGAGTTCATCGCCCGCTTCCGCTACAAGCCCGAGAAGTCCAACCAGGTGCAGAGCCGCATCAAGCAGCTCGAGAAGATGGAGATCATCGAGGTCGACGAGGTGGACAGCTCCGGCATCCACTTCCGCTTCCCGCCCGCGCCCCGCGCCGGGGACACCGTGGTGGAGGTCAAGAACCTGGCCAAGCATTTCGGCGACAAGCGGGTGATCGAGCGCGCCACCCTGAGCATAGCCCGCGGCGAGAAGGTGGCCTTCGTGGGGCGCAACGGCGAGGGCAAGACCACCCTGGCGCGCATCCTGCAGGGCGAGCTGGAGCCCTCGGAGGGGGCCTGCCGCCTCGGCCACAACGTGGCCATAGGCTACTTCGCGCAGAACCAGGAGGACGTGCTCGACGGCAGCCGAACCGTCTACGAGACGATAGACGCAGTGGCCGTGGGCGAGGTGCGCACCAAGCTGCGCGACCTGCTGGCGGCCTTCCTCTTCCGGGGCGACGACATCGACAAGCGCGTGAGCGTCCTCTCGGGCGGCGAGCGCAACCGCCTGGCCATGGTCAAGCTCATGCTCAAGCCCTACAACCTGCTCATACTCGACGAGCCGACCAACCACCTCGACATCCAGGCCAAGGACCTCCTCAAGCAGGCGCTCAACAGCTACGACGGCACGCTCATCGTGGTCTCGCACGACAGGGACTTCCTCGACGGGCTGGTGGGCAAGGTCTACGAATTCCGCGAGGGGAGGGTCAAGGAGCACCTCGGGGGCATCAACGCCTTCCTGGAGTCGCGCCGCATCGGCTCGCTCGACGAGCTGAACGCCCCCCAGCAGAAGGCCGCCAGCGGGGCGAAGGACGCGGAGGCGACCAGGAAAGGGGGGGGCGAGGGCTGGAAGGAGCGCAAGCAGCTCAACAACGAGATACGCCGCCGCCAGCGGGAGATTGACCGGATAGAGGCCGAGATCGCCACCGGGGAGGAGCGCGTGAAGGGCATGGAGGCGCAGCTCGCCGACCTGAGCGGGGTGCCGGACCAGCAGGCCTTCTTCGCCGAGTACGAGGCGCTGAAGCGGCAGCTGGCCAGCCTGATGAAGAGCTGGGAGGAGAAGATATACGAACTGGAGATTATACAGGAAGATGGACTATAGAAGGGATAGCGAGGGGAGGGACAGACCCCGTTTCCGCCGTGAGGGCCACGGCCAGCCCGGGGGGCGACACGACGACGGACGGAAATGGCAACGCCGCCCACGGAGCAACGACGACATGGTCTACGGCCTCCGCCCGGTGATGGAGGCGCTGAGCTCGGCCCGGGAGATAGAGCGCATCACCGTGAGCGAGAGCCTGGGCCGCGAGCAGCTCGCCGAGCTACGGCAGATCGCCCACCATCGGGGCGTGCCCGTGAAGACCGTCCCCCCGGCCTGGTTCAACCGCCTGGGGCAGCGCAACCACCAGGGCATCGTCGCGACCGTATCGCCCATCACCTACCAGCCGCTCGAGCAGCTCCTACCCCTACTCTACGACCAGGGGCTCGACCCCCTCATCATCGTCGCGGACGGCATCACCGACGTGCGCAACCTCGGGGCCATCGTCCGCACCGCCGAGTGCGCCGGGGCATCCGGCCTGGTGGTCCCCAAGCGGGGCACGGCCCACATCAACGCCGACGCGGTCAAGACCAGCGCCGGGGCCCTGCTGCATTTCCCGGTGTGCCGGGTGGACAGCATCGCCCAGGCCTGCCAGTACCTCAAGGACAGCGGCCTGCGCTTGGTAGCCGCCAGCGAGAAGGGGGCCACCTACTACCACAAGGCCGAGCTCGCCGGGCCGCTGGCCCTGGTGCTGGGCGACGAGCACGAAGGGGTATCCACGCAGCTGCTGGATATGTGCGACGAGACCGTCCGCATACCCATCCGCGGGCAGGTGGAGTCGCTCAACGTGTCGGTCTCGGCCGGCATCATCCTCTACGAAATCGAGCGCCAACGCCAGCTCTAAGCGCCATGGAGAAGCCTCGCATCATCGTCGATGCCGACATCCCCTACATCCAGGGGGTGCTGGAGCCACACGCCGAGCCACGCTACATCAAGGGTAGCGCGATTGACCACGCGGCCTGCCTCTCGGCCGACGCGCTCATCGTGCGGACGCGCACCCGCTGCTCGCCCGAGCTGCTGGAGGGTACGCCGGTGCGCCTCATCGCCACGGCGACCATCGGCACGGACCATATCGACACGGACTACTGCCAGCAGCGGGGCATACGGGTGGTGAACGCCCCGGGCTGCAACGCCTGGGCCGTGGTGCAGTGGGTGCTGGCGGCCATGCTCCGCATCAACGAGAGCTCCACCTACAGCTACCCGCAGTGGACGGTGGGGATTGTCGGCCACGGGCAGATCGGCTCACGCCTCCAGCGAGTGCTGGGGGCCTTCGGGGTACACACCCTGCTGTGTGACCCCATCCTGGCCGAGCGGCAGGTGGCCAGCCCCTACCTCCCGCTGTCGCGCCTGGCCCGCGAGTGCGATGTCATCACCCTGCACGTGCCCCACACGACCCAGGGGGCACACCGCACCCACCACCTGCTGGACCAGGAGTTCTTCCGGGGGATGCTGCAGCACAACCGCCCCTACATCATCAACAGCTCGCGGGGAGGCGTGGCGGACGACTACCAGCTGCTCGATGCCCTGGACCACAAGCGCATCCGGGGCTACTGCCTCGATGTCTACGAGGACGAGCCCGACGTGCCCGCCGAGCTCCTAGAGCGGGCGATAGTCGCCACGCCCCACATCGCGGGCTACTCGGTGGAGGGGAAGCTGGCTGGGACGCGGGTGGCGCTCAGCGCCGTGGCGGAGCACTTCGGGCTGGGCACGCTCGCCCCGCACTGCCCCACCCCAACAGGCGGGGAGAAACCCGCGCTGGCCGCGGACTCGCTGATGGAGCTACGTAAGACCTACGACATCGTGCGCGACTCGAATGCCCTGCGCGCCGCCCCGCAGCACTTCGAACGGCAGCGCAACGCCTACGCCTACCGGCACGACCTACGGGGCTTCAGCTTCGGGAACAGGGCCCTGCGAGAGCTGCTGGAGGGAGAATTGGGGGTATAGAAATAGAAAAAGGGTGATAGCCCATCAAACGGCTACCACCCTCATTCTCAAGTATTATGCCGGGAGGATTAGCTACCCTTCTGCAGCTTGGCCAGCTCCTGCTCCGCCTTCTCCAGCGCTTTTTGCGCCTCTTCTATTTTCCTCTTCTTCGCATCAATCGCCCGGGCCTTTTTCAGCCTTGGCTTGCCGCTTGCCCGAACCTCATTATACTTGGCCACTAGGGCTTTAGCCCCCAGATCCTCGCCCACTGTATATACATAGTTATAAACATTCGTCTTGAGCATGGCCTCATTGCTGAAAACATAGGCAGCGGTATTCTCCAAATTCTTGTCAAGCTTGTCCGCCAAATCATACAACCCACCAAACCCTTCCACGTACTTCAGGTAGTTGCCAGCATCGTAAAATTCTTTCGAGACGTCCATGGCGCTCTCCATCTCGCCCAGCCGTAGCTGCTCAAAGCGCGCTGCATACCTCCCAATCAGGGCAATGTGTTCCGACCACTTCATTCCCAATGGCATGCCGCTCCCCTCAGGTCCTTGGGGTATCCCCCCGCCCTCAAAGTGCATGTAGCCATTATGCTCAAACAGCTCCTTAACGGCCTTACTCTCCTTGCTCCCTGAAGCCGGATTACGCACTGCTGCCTCTAGGTCTCGGGTAAGGCCCTCCGTATCCACCATCTCTAGGAATGCGACGATGGTCGACCGATAGGCCTCGCTCTTCGCCTCCCGCTTGATATGTCCAATTTGTTCCTGGAGGGATGGCATGAGTTCCAGCATCTGCTGGTATCGCAAGAAGGTTCTATGAGTATTCATTTCTATGACTATCCGATTGACTTCCTCCATGTAGGGCTTAAGTCGACTTCCGTCCACCACGAGCTCGCTAGGACCAGCAATCTCATGCTTAAGACCATCGTGTACACCCCCACTCATATGGGACTTCGCCTCCTCCTTCAGCTCCCCGTTCATCTCCCCCACTATCTCTTCCTCTGTAGGGAACTTCCGCTCCTCCTCAGTGAGCGAGCCCTCCACCTCCTTCAGCGCCTTCCGGGCCTTATCCAGCTCCGCCTGCGCGGCCGTAATGGCCTTCTGCTTCTCGCTCTCTTCGGGCGTGCTGGGCTCCGACGGCTCGCTCGGTTTCTGAGGCTCAGGCTGCGGCTCCTCCGCCCCCGCCTTACCCTTCGGTGGCGGCTCATCGCGTTTAGGCTCGGACTTGTCCCCCTCTGCCCTATCGCCCGCGCCACCGGCTTGCTCAGTGCCCTCCGGCCGCACCTTCCCATCCTTGGCCTTATCGCAGGCGGAAACCATCACCACGCCGCAGAGTAGCAGCAGCATGCAGTACCTTCTCTTCATAGCTCCATCCTTTAGCTTAAGAGTTGTGCAAATATAATCCATCCGGGGGAAGAACGCCCCACCGACCTACTTGCCCTCGGCCTTCTTCAAGTTCTCTTTCGCCACCTCCAAATCACGCTCTGTCTTCTTCACGAGGAACTCCGCCGAGTTTATAGCCTTCTGCTTCCCAGGTACATTAACGGACTTCTGGTACTCACCCTCAAACCTCCCCTTCTCGGCATCCAGAATACCCCTAATCCTCTTGCACCTCTCGCAACCTTCTTCTTTCATGAGATTTTCGTAGCACGCCCCACTATAGTTATCCAATACCAGCTGCAGCTGAGCACCCCCCAGAAGGTTATCGTCGTTAAAGGTGTTCATAAAGTCAACCATCGGGAAGATGGCCACCAGCTTGGCCAGCCAATGGTATATCTTCTTCTCCTCGTGGAGCTTGGCGGCCTCCTGTACCCCCTGCTTCATCATCGCCAAATTTTTCTCCTCATAGAGCTCCATGCTGCTCCTGAGCCAAGCAGCCTCTTTATTCCACCCATTCGTTTCGCAGTTGAGGCTACCGTTAAGAACCTCCATCAAACCCTCGTACTTCTCGGAAGTGCTACCCGCACTATGCTCCTCCACTGCCACCATAACTGTAGTGCCCAAGCTATTTACCGGAGTGACTATCCCATTCTGAATCAGCCCCATCGCGATTTTCGTCCTGAAGGGCTCGTGCTTCGCATCCTGCTTCTGGATAATCTCCACCAGATCCTCCAGATTCTTAGCCTTCTTATCCTCCACCCATTTCTTCATCCCATCGAAATCCTTGGCAGTGGCCAGCCCCTTCAGCTCGGCTATCATCTCCGCTACCTGGCGCATCTTCGGCTCAATGGTTTTGGCAGTCTTGTTGTTCATCTCTACAGCCGCAAGCTGACTCTTCAGCTCATTAGCTTTCATCCCTTCAACCAGATCCTTGACCACCTCTCCTTTCTCCAGCTCAGCGTAGACCCCAGCAACGTACTTCTCGGCAGCCAGCTCCTCCTGCGTCAGCGCCGCCTTGGCTTCCTCCAGCTTCACCTTCGCCTCCGCGAGCTTCTCCTCGGCCAGCTGCAGCTTGCGCCTCATCTCCCTCACCTCCGCACTCTCCTCCTTCGGCTGCTCCTCGCCGGGCTTCTTCTCCTCCGGCTTCTTTTCCTCCTTCGGTTGCTCCGCACCGGGCTTCTTCCCCTCCTTCGGCTGCTCCCCGCCATCCTTCTGCCCCGCCGACGACCCACCCTCATCCCCCTCCTGCTGCCCACTCGAATCGCCCCGCCCCCCCTTGTTCTCCCGCTTCGCCTTCGCATCATCATCCTTCTTCTTATCGCACGAAGAATTGAGCACCACCGCCATCAAAAAGGCCAGCAGGACCGGAAAAAATACTCTTCCTCTCATATCTATATCCATTCGTTATACTCTTAATACCGCGAATATATACCCTTCTAAAAGAAGAAACAAAAGGATATGATGAAATATTCCGCGGTAAAACGACAATCCCAAGCCATACACGGCAGGAATCGATCGCAGGCTAAAAAACGGGATATTCGACAGAGTGGCCAGGATGCGTAGATGCTCCGCAAATCCCCCCCACACCCCACACGCAGGGCATCTCCCCCGTGGACCACGGGCCGAGTGCCCACACGGAGCCGAGGCTAGTTCGCCATCTCCGAGATGAAGCGTATCCGCACCAGCCGCAGCTCCTCCTCGGTCACGTCCATGTCCTTGAGCGCCCGCTGGGCCTCCTCGAGCGAGTCGCTCTCGGCGTCGTTCCGGAAGTAGTCGTACACGTCCTCCTGGATGTCCTCCTCCACGTTCTCATCGACGTAGTAGCCGATGTCGAGCTTGGTGCCCGCCCCGACGAGCTGCTCTATCTCCTGCAGCAGCTCATCCATGCCGATCTGGCGCATCTCCGCGATGTCCTCGAGGTTCATCTTGCGGTCTATGCTACTGATTAGCTGCAGCTTGAGCTGCGAGCGCTTGGGCACCACCTTGACGACCATGTCCGACACGGGGATGATGTCGTTGTCCTCCACGTACTGCTTGATGAGCTCCACGAAGGGCTTGCCGTAGCGGCGCGCCTTGCCCATGCTCACGCCCGAGATGTACTGCAGGTCGTCGATTTTGGTCGGGTAGTGGATGGTCATCTCCTGGAGCGAGCTCTCCTGGAAAATCACGAAGGGGGGCACCTTCCGCCGCTTGGCCTCGTCGTGGCAGAGGTTCTTGAGCATGCTGAAGAGGGTGCTGTCCACCGCCCCGGCCTCGGGCACCACGCCGGTCTCGAAGCGCTCGGTCTGGTCGTACTTGTGGTCCCTGACCAGGCGGATGGAGTGCGGCTCGCGGATGAAGGTCCGGCCCTTCTCGGTGAGGTAGAGCTGGCCGTACTGCTGTATGTCCTTCATGACGTACTCGTGGACCACGGCCTGGCGGATGACGCAGTCCCAGTGGTCCCGGCCCTTCTGGCTGCCCGAGCCGAACTCCGGGAGCTTCTCGTTCTCGTAGAGCTTGGTGTCGGGCGTTTCCTCGCCCATGAGGATGTGCAGGAGGTGCTGCCCGCGGAAGCCGTCGCCGATCTTCTCCAGGAGCCTGAGCATGGCCAGCAGGTCGGGCTCGCCATCGAAGCGCTCCTGGGGCCGGTTGCAGTTGTCGCAGGTGCCGCAGTTGCCCTTCTCGTAGCGCTCGCCGAAGTACTGCAGGAGCATGATCCGGCGGCAGTCCCCGCCCTGGGCGTAGTGCACCGTGTCGAGGAGGAGCTGCTTGCCGATCTCCTGCTCGGAGACGCTCTTGTTCTGCATGAAATGCTCGAGGCGCTGCATGTCCTTCTTCGCGTAGAAGGCTATGCAGCGCCCCTCCCCCCCATCGCGGCCCGCGCGGCCGGTCTCCTGGTAGTAGCCCTCGAGGCTCTTGGGCATATCGTAGTGGATGACGTAGCGCACGTCGGGCTTGTCGATGCCCATCCCGAAGGCGATGGTGGCCACGATGACCTCCACCTCCTCCTGCAGGAAGGCATCCTGGTGCTTGGCGCGGGTGGCCGGGTCCATGCCCGCGTGGTAGGGCAGGGCGCGCACGCCGTTGACCTGCAGCACCTCGGCCATCTGCTCCACCTTCTTGCGGCTCAGGCAGTAGATGATGCCCGACTTGCCGGGGTTGTCCTTGATGTAGGTCAGGATGTCGCGGGTGGCGTTGTCCTTGGGGCGCACCTCGTAGTAGAGGTTCGGGCGGTTGAAGGAGGACTTGAACAGGGTGGCATCCGTCATCCCGAGGCTCTTCTGGATGTCGCTCTGCACCTTGGGGGTCGCGGTGGCGGTCAGGGCGATGACGGGGGCCGGGCCGATCTCGTTGATGATCTGCCGCAGGCGGCGGTACTCCGGGCGGAAGTCGTGTCCCCACTCCGAGATGCAGTGGGCCTCATCGATGGCGTAGAAGGAGATGCTCACCGTGCGGAGGAACTCGATGTTGTCCTCCTTGTTGAGCGACTCGGGGGCCACGTAGAGGAGCTTGGTCTTGCCGGAGCGGATGTCGGCCTTGACTTGCGATATCTGCTTGCGGTTGAGCGAGGAGTTCAGGAAGTGGGCGATGCCGTCCTTCTCGCTGTAGCCCCGCATGAGGTCCACCTGGTTCTTCATCAGGGCGATCAGGGGGGAGACCACGATGGCCACGCCCTCCAGGATGAGCGCCGGCAGCTGGTAGCAGAGGGACTTCCCCCCGCCGGTTGGCATCAGCACGAAGGTATCATGCCCCTGCAGCAGGTTGCGGATGATGGCCTCCTGGTTCCCCTTGAAGGCGTCGAAGCCAAACCACTTGCTGAGCTGGCTGATTAAAGGCGTGTCCTCACGATATTGCATTGCACCCTATTGCGTTGTTACTTCCCATCCCAAAGGTATTAAAAATGCCGGTAATGAAAAACCTTTCTACCCAATACTCCATCCTAATAGACTGGAGAAGCTGCCCTTTTGTTCACCAAGCGGGCACCGTCCAGAGGGGCGAGACCGCTCATGCCTGGCCACCGCTCCCCGCCCCACCCAGCTCCCGCAGAATGCCCCGGCAACCGGCCAGCACATCGCGGTAAGTGCTTTCGAAGTCGCCGGTGTACCAGGGGTCGGCCACGTCATCCGCCCGGCCCGCGAAGGACATCAGCTTGCGCGCCCGGCCAGCATCCCCCACGATGCTCCGCAGCAGGCGGAGGTTGGACTCATCCATCACGACCACCATATCGGCCTGGGCGTACTCCTCAGGGTCTATCCGGTGGGCGCTGTGCCACGCGAAGGGCACACCGTGCTCCCGCAGCTTGGCCTTCGCCGGGCCGTACATGTCATGCCCGACCTCCTCGAGGGACACGGCCGCGGAGCTTATCGCGAACTCATCGCCCCGCCCCGCCCGGGCCACCAGGTCCTTCATCACGAATTCGGCCATGGGCGACCGGCAGATATTCCCATGGCATACGAACACTATGCTAATCCTTTTGCTCATGTTCCCAAATTCAACTCATTAACTGTCGGCACGGGTACCGCCATGCATACCGACAGATTTCCCTGCCCTTCACGCCCCGCGCTCGAGCTGGGAAATCTCTGTCCCCGTTTGGGGCCTCATTCCTAACTAGGTAAGCCCTTCTATCTCATCCTTCGAAAGGCCTGTCTCCCTGGCGATTTCGTCCAGCGGCCTGCCCATGGCAAGCATCATCCCCGCCATCTTCCGGGCGAGGTCTACCCTTTGCCGCTCGGCAGTTTCGCGCTTCTGCTCCGCGGCCTCCAGATTCCGCTCTGTGGCCTCCAGATTCCGCTCTGCGGTTTCACGCTTCTGCTCCGCGGCCTCTAGATTTCGCTCTGCGATTTCGCGCTTCCGTTCTGTGGCCTCCAAGTTTCGCTCTGTGGCCTCCAAGTTTCGCTCTGTGGCCTCCAAGTTTCGCTCTGTGGCCTCCAAGTTTCGCTCTGTGGCCTCCAGGCTGCGTTCTACAACCTCCAGATTCCGCTCCGTCGTTGCGAGGTCCTCGAGAAGGGTCTTCCCGTAGTCCTCGTAGGTGCGCTCCAGGAAGATGGAGCGGATAAGCTCATCATCGAGGGTGCCCAGATGCAGGTGGTCCACCACGGACTTCAGCCCGCCGTCCTCGTAGCGGTCGCCCTCTATCTCCACCACATCGTTCTTATCAGCCCCGGCAATCTTCTGGATGAAGAGGTCCAGGAGCAGCTCTAGCTGGTGGTAGGCCTTGGCGTGGGTCGCGTCCGCGGGCGATGCCCCCTTCCGCCCCCTCCGCTGCTTGGCCTGCTTCTCCTCCTTGTCGACCGCGATGAGGATGTGGCAGCGGTGGGTCAGCAGCTCGACGAAGCGGCTCTTCACCTCCACGTGCCGGCCCAGTGAGTAGTCGTAGGGCAGGGTGTCGACGCGGATGATGCGCCCCTCGAACTCCGCGAGGTCGTAGCCCAGGATGTAGATGGGGACCACCGGCAGCACGGGGTGCTTGAGCGCCTTGGTGGAGTCGAAGGCGATGGCCTCGCGAAAGCCCGAGGCGTAGTTGAGGGCGAGGTAGTTCCGGAAGCGGGGGATGGGGCTGGGGCTGCGCGACTTCTGCACCTCCACGATGACCATCTGCTCCTCGCCCTCCGGGTCGCGTATCACCGCCCGGTAGTCGAAGCGCGAGAGCGACCAGCCCTGCATGCGGAAGGGCGTCTCCTGGGGCATGGGGCTCAGGGCGACCACCTCCACGCCGAGGATGGTGGAGAGGACTATCTTCGCAACCGCCTCATTATCCATGAGGTACTTGAAGGCCGTGTCGTACAGGGGGTTGAGGATAAGCATGGCTATGGCTCATTTGGATGTACCTTTGCAAAGGTAGGGAATTTCCCCGTACGATGTGCATGCCCCCGGGGAAATACGCCAAAGTTTGTGACGGATTGCACAGGGAAAGCCTCGCAGCATGGACTGTCCTCCTCGACCTTCCGGCGCAGCCACCCTCACCCCGTTCTGAATAGCGTCTAAATTACCCATTTAAAGACCTTAAAAATTGCTTTTTACGCAGAAAGGAAAAAGGAAAAAACCTTAGATAGAAAACGGGAATATGCTATTTTTGCCACCGGATAGCAAGAAAGAAAACTTCACGACATGCGAACGACTTTCCTCGGTCTCCTGGCCCTGCTCCTACCCCTCTGCCCCCTGATGGCGCAGCCACCCAGCCAGCGCGTCACGGGGCGCATCTTCGAGATAGGCACCTCGCGCCCCCTGCCCAACGTCAGCGTGAGCCTGCGGGAGCTGCAGACCCTGAGCGACTCCCTGGGGCGGTTCAGCCTCCAGTGCGAGGCGGGCACGCACACCCTCCACCTCGAGCATGAGGACTACAACCCCGTGCCGCTCGAGCTGCGCCTCACCTCCGGCAAGGAGCTGTACGTGGAGGCGGAGATGGCCCCGAAAATCTACCAAATAGAGGGCGTGACCGTCTCGGCCCAGCACCGGAAGGTCGGCCGCGCGAACTTCACCAGCGCCACGGTCTTCAACCCCGAGGAGGCCACCCGCTACGCCGGCTCGCTGGGCGACCCCGCCCGTATGGTCCGCAGCTACGCCGGCATCGTGCCCGTGAACGACACCCGCAACGACATCGTCATCCGGGGCAACTCCCCCATCGGCCTGCAGTGGAAGCTCGACGGCTTCGAGATTGGCAACCCGAACCACTACGGGAGCATCGGCCAGACGGGCAATCGGGTGACCCTCCTGAACACCAACCTGCTCTCCTCCTCCACCTTCCTGACCGGGGCCTGGCCCGCGCAGCACGGCAACGCCGCCTCGGGCATCTTCGACCTCACCATGCGCGACGGCAACAGCCAGAAGTTCGAGTTCCTCGGCCAGACCGGGTGGAACGGCATCGAGGCCGGGGCCGAAGGGCCGCTCGTCAAGCGGGGCAAGGGCTCCTTCCTGGTCGACTACCGCTACTCCCTCCTCTCCCTCCTGCGCAGCCTCGGCCTCGACCTCCTCGACCCGCACTACCACGACCTCACCCTCAAGGGCAAGCTCAGCCTCGGCCCCAAGCACGACCTCCGCCTGCTCACCCTGCTGGGCCGCAGCTCCATCGAGCTTCTCAACAGCAAGCGGAACAAGCCGCTCGAGCTCGGCGACGCAGACATCAAGACCGCCTCGGCCCTCTACTTCGTGGGCCTGAGCGAGACCTACCGCCCCACCCAGCGCGCCCGCGTGGAGACCCGTGCGGCCTACACCCGCGTCGACTACCGTTTGGACTACGCGGAGTACATCCCGAAGTACGGGAAAATCACCCAGACCTGGAGGGAGAATTCCTACGAGGACCGCCTAGCCCTCTCGGCCGACCTGCACCTCCAGCTCACCCCCCGGGGCAACCTGGAGGCCGGGCTGAAGTTCGACCGCTACTGGATGCGCTACCGCGAGCACCAGACCGACGAGGCCACCGACCCCGGCAAGCGGGCCGTGCGCACCAACGTGAGCGACCACCTGAACCTCTACCGCGCCTACACCCAGTACCAACACCTCCTGACCAGCCGCCTCTCCCTCACCACCGGCCTGCACGGCATGTACCTCCAGCTCAACGGGGCCAAGAGCCTGGAGCCACGCGCCGGCCTCAAGTTCTACATCACCCCCCAGCAGAGCATCGCCCTGGCCGCCGGGCTCTACGCCCAGATGCTCCCCCGCAACATCTACTTCACCGAGACGAAAGACCCCACGGGCCAAGCGTCGCAGACCAACCGCGGGCTCGACTTCATGCGGAGCCAGCATCTCAACCTCACCTACAAGCTCGCCCTGAGCAAGGGGTGGGAGCTCAAGGCCGATGGCTACATGCAGTGGCTACACGGCATACCCGTCCGGCCCGACCGGAACTTCTCCCTGCTCAACGTCGGGGCCGACGACCACATCCCCAAGCTCGACTCCCTGCGCAACGACGGCCTCGGGCGCAACATGGGCATAGAATTCACCCTCGAGCGGCGCTTCCTCGACAGCTACTACCTCCTGCTGAGCACCACCCTCTACCGCTCGCAATTCCGCCTCACCAGCAAGCACCCCTGGCGCAGCACGGCCTTCGACGGGGGCTACATCCTCAACCTCTCGAGCGGCTACGAGTGGAAGCTCTCATCCACCTACGCGCTGATGGTCGACCTGAAGACCTCCTTCGCGGGCAACCGGCACTACGGCGAGCACTTCACCCAGAAGCTACCCCCCTACTTCCGCAACGACCTCAAGCTCTCCATGCGCGTCAACGCCCCGAGATACCACTACATCCTGGCCGTGGACCTGCAGAACCTGACCAACCACAAGAACGTGGACTCGCGCCGCTACAACGACCTCCTCGGCAAGTACGTCACCACCTACCAGCAGGGCTTCCTGCCGATGGTGACCTTCAGCATCTACTTCTAGCTAGCACTTGGCCATCAGGATTTTACAGCGAAAAGGCTAAAGCGCTAATAGACCAGCGGCGCAACGACGCGGAAACCACGCTTGAGAAACTGGGCTGACGGCTCATCCCACACGCGGTTCCGGCTGTGGCACACCCATGCGCCCTCCGACCAGCTCCCGCCGCGCGCCACGCGGTCGATACCCCGCTCCGGGCCGGTGGGGTTCTCCACCAAGCCCTCACGCGCGCAGTCCCTATAGTACACCTTGCTGTGCCAGTCGGCGCACCACTCCTCCACGTTGCCATGCATATCGTAGAGGCCGAAGGCATTGGCCGGGTAGCTACCCACGGCGCGGGTGCGCCCCGAGATATCCTTCCCCCCCTCCCGCCACACGCTCTCGTTGAAATTCGCCTGGTCCCTCTCCAGCACATCGCCAAAGCTGTACCTCGTGCTGCCCCCCGCCCGGCAGGCGTACTCCCACTGCGCCTCGGTCGGGAGGGTCGTCCCGTGCCCCACCCAGGCGCAGAAGGCCAGGGCATCCCCGTAGGACACCCTCACCACCGGCTGCTCATCGCCCTTGAACTTCTCATCAAGCCCCGGAAAATTCGGCCCACTCTTCTTCACGGCCTCCCACTCCGCCCCGCCCTTGGCCTCCATCGCCGCGAGGAAGAGCCGGTACTGCCGGTTGGTCACCTCCGTCTGGCTCATCCAGAAGGAGCTGAGCTGCACCGGGTGCATCGGCTTCTCGGAGTCGTCCGCCGTTGAGTCTTCGGCGGGGCTACCCATCGTGAAGGTGCCACCCTCCACCCACCGCCAGGCGATGGCCAGCTTCGCATCGGTCCTGGGCTCCTCGGTGCTTGGCTGGCTTCTACGGTTGTCCTCCTCCTGGCAGGCGGAGAAAATTGCCCCGAGCGGGAGTAGAAGCAAAAATGCAAATCCCAGGAATAGCCGTCTCATAGGCGTGTGCTTTTGGCATAGCGACAATGCTACTGGCGCAAGGTAGGGATTTTTGCGCAAACGGAGAATGGACCTACTGGGCGCAGCGCCAGCTCACTACCCGCAGATTTACCCTACGCCCGTGCGCGTACGACCCATCCCCATCGAAGGGCCACACCCATTCGCTATCCAGCCCCGGCGGGGTGTACACGGTCGGAACCCGCTCCAGCTCCTCGCCGCTGGCCAGCCCGTAGTGCAGCTCCTCCACGTCCGTGATGAGCATCGCCCGTCCCTGCCGCCTCAGCAGGTCCAGATGCGACTGCTGCAGCAGCTCCCTGGCGCGTAGCATATCGGCCGGGGGGAGGGCCTGGCCGTAGCGCTCTATCAGGGGGTAGGGCAGCTGGCTCAGCAGGTTCACGCTCACCACGCCGCAAGTCGGCTTCAGCCCCAGGTCGGGCGGGTGTAGCCCCGAGATGTAGTCCACTACCCGGATGGGAGATGGAGCACCGGGGGCAAACACCCCCATCACCCCGCCCGTCATGTCCACCGTCTCGAAATGCACGTCGGGCGCATCCGCGTAGCGCTGGATAATCTGCGGCGGGTGGGCGTAGTCGTACAGCCTGAGCGACACGCCACGCTCCCGGAGCTCGTCCATGGGCACATCCAGCAGGCAGCCGCTACCGAGGACGGCGAGCTCGCCCAGCCCCTCCTCCTCGACGAAGCGGAGGATCTCCCCCTTGGTTCTGGCCCTGTGGGCATCCCAGCCCTCGCGGTTCGCGGCGTAGCGACGGGCGATACCCCGCTGGTAGGCCTGCGCCCGCTGCGAGGGGCTTTTCCCGAGAAGTCGCTGCAGCATGGCTAGCATGGCATCATCCCCCCATCGCGCTCGGTTCGCCCGCTGGCACTCCGCCCCTAATCCATCTTCAGCACCGCCAGGAAGGCCTCCTGCGGCACCTCCACGCTCCCCACCTGGCGCATGCGCTTCTTCCCCTTCTTCTGCTTCTCCAGGAGCTTCCGCTTGCGGGTGATGTCGCCCCCGTAGCACTTGGCCGTCACGTCCTTACGCACGGCCTTGACCGTCTCGCGGGCGATGATCTTCGCCCCGATGGCCGCCTGGATGGCGATGTCGAACTGCTGGCGGGGGATTAGCTCCTTGAGCTTCTCGCACATGCGCCGCCCGAAGCTGTAGGCGTAGTCCCTGTGGATGAGCGTGCTGAGCGCGTCGACCTTCTCGCCGTTGAGCAGGATGTCGAGGCGCACCAGCGTGGCGCTCTGGTAGCCGTTCAGGTGGTAGTCGAAGGAGGCGTAGCCCCGGGAGATGCTCTTGAGCTTGTCGTAGAAGTCGAAGACGATCTCGCTCAGGGGCATATGGAACGAGAGCTCCACCCTGTCGGAGGTCAGGAAGACCTGGTTCCTGAGCGTCCCCCGCTTGTCGAGGCACATCTTCATCACCACGCCCAGCGAATCGGAGTTCGTGATGACCTGCGCGTCAATCATGGGCTCCTCGATGCGGTCGATCTGCGTCACCTCCGGTAGGCCGCTCGGGTTGTGCACCTCGATCATCTCGCCCTGGGTGGTGTAGACCTTGTAGCTCACGTTGGGCACGGTGGTTATCACGTCCATGTCGAACTCCCGGTACAGCCGCTCCTGGACAATCTCCATGTGCAGCAGACCCAGGAAGCCGCAGCGGAAGCCGAAGCCCAGCGCGAGGGAGCTCTCCGGGGAGAAGGTCAGGCTCGCGTCGTTGAGCTGCAGCTTCTCCAGGCTCGCCCGCAGGTCCTCGTAGTCGTCCGAGTCCACGGGGTACACCCCCGCGAACACCATCGGCTTCACATCCTCGAAGCCGTCGATGGCCGCCGCGCAGGGGTTCTCCACGCTGGTGATGGTGTCGCCCACCTTCACCTCCGCCGAGTTCTTGATGCCGGAGATGATGTAGCCCACCGTCCCGGCGCTCAGCTCCTTCTCGGGGCGGAGGGTCAGGCCGATGGCCCCGATCTCGTCGGCGTGGTACTCATGCTTGGAGTTGAAGAACTTCACGTGCTCCCCGGTCCGAATCCGTCCGTTCATCACCCGGAAGTAGGCGATGATGCCGCGGAAGGGGTTGAAGACCGAGTCGAATATCAGGGCCTGGAGGGGCGCGTCGGGGTCGCCCTTGGGCGGGGGTATCCGCTGGAGGATGGCCTCCATCACCTTCTCCACCCCCTCGCCGGTGCGCGCGCTCACGGCCAGGATGTCCTCCCGCGCGCAGCCAATCAGGTCGATCACCTGCTCGGCCACATCCTCCACCTTGGCCGCGTCCATGTCGATTTTGTTGAGCACGGGGATGATTTCCAGGTCGTGGTTCAGGGCCAGGTAGAGGTTCGAGATGGTCTGCGCCTGTATGCCCTGGGTGGCATCCACCACCAGCAGGGCCCCCTCGCAGGAGGCGATGGCCCGGCTCACCTCGTAGGAGAAGTCCACGTGGCCGGGCGTATCGATCAGGTTCAGCACGTAGCGCGTGCCCTCATGCTCGTACTCCATGCGCATGGGGTGGCTCTTGATGGTGATGCCCTTCTCGCGCTCGAGGTCCATGCTGTCGAGCACCTGCGCCATCGCATCGCGCTCGCTGATGGACTTGGTGATGTCGATCATGCGGTCGGCCAGGGTCGATTTCCCGTGGTCGATGTGCGCTATGATGCAGAAATTCCTGATGTTCTCCATGGTCGTCTCTAGTTCCCAATTCTGCGCAAAGATACACAATCCCCCCGAACGCTACGCGCCTCACTCCCGGCGGGGCGAAACGGGGCGAGCGGGGCTACAAGCGCCCTCCTGGCTTGGCCGATTTCTACGCGACTGGCGTGCCGGGCAGGGCCTCGTCCTCGGGCGCCACGTTGGTGAAGCTGCCGTCGGGCTTCTGGGCGAAAAGGAGCATCCCGCTGCTCTCTATGCCGCGCATCTTCCGGGGGGCGAGGTTGAGCACTATCACCACCTGCCGCCCCACCATGTCCTCGGGGGAGTAGGAGGCGGCGATGCCGGAGACCACGGTGCGGATGTCCACCCCCGTGTCGAGCTTCATCTTGATGAGCTTGTCGGTCTTGGGGACGCGCTCAGCCTCGAGGACTTTGGCCACCCGGAGGTCCACCGCGTCGAACTGGTCGAAGCTGATGAGCGGCTTCTGGGGCTTGACCTCCCGCTTCGCGGTCTGGAGCACCTCGCCGGGTGCGGCCTTCTCCTCCACCCCCTCGTGTTGGGCCTCATCGCCGGTGCTGAGCTTGGCAAGCTGGCGAGCTATGGCCTCGTCCTCTATCTTCTCGAACAGCAGGACGGGGTCCTCCACCCTGTAACCGGGGGCTATGAGCTCGCCCGCGACCTCATCCCAGGGCCGGAGCTCGAGCTGGAGCATGCCGCGCATCCTGGCCGCCGAGTTGGGTAGGAAGGGCTCGCCCAGCAGGGAGAGGGCGGCCGTCAGCTGCAGGGACACGTAGAGGACGGTCCGGACGCGCTCGGGGTCGGTCTTCTTTATCTTCCAGGGCTCGGTGTCGGTCAGGTACTTGTTGCCCAGGCGGGCCAGCTGTATGTAGTCCTTGAGGGCCTCGCGGAAGTGGTAGGTCTCTAGGTTCTTCTCCATCAGGCCGCGCAGCTCCCCAATCTGGGCCAGGGCCTCACGGTCGATGGGCTGTAGCTCGCTGGGGCTGGGCACCTGGCCGTCGTAGTAGCTCTTGGTCAGGCCCAGGACGCGGTTGACGAAGTTGCCGAGTATGCCCACCAGCTCGCTGTTGTTGCGGGTCTGGAAGTCTTTCCAGGTGAAGTCGTTGTCCTTGGCCTCGGGCATGTTGGCGGCCAGCACGTAGCGCAGCACGTCCTGCTTGCCGGGGAAGTCCTCGAGGTACTCGTGCAGCCATACGGCCCAGTTCTTGGAGGTGGATAGCTTGTCGCTCTCGAGGTTGAGGAACTCGTTGGCCGGGACGTTCTCCGGGAGGATGTAGTCGCCGTGGGCCTTGAGCATGGCCGGGAAGACGATGCAGTGGAACACGATGTTGTCCTTGCCGATGAAGTGGACCATCTTGGTGCCCTGGTCCTTCCAGTAGGTCTCCCAGTCGGGGGTGAGGTCGCGGGTGGCGGAGATGTAGCCGATGGGCGCGTCGAACCACACGTAGAGCACCTTGCCCTCGGCGCCGGGCAGCGGCACGGGCACGCCCCAGGAGAGGTCGCGGCTCACGGCGCGGGGCTGCAGCCCGGCATCGAGCCAGCTCTTGCACTGCCCGTAGACGTTGGTCTTCCACTCCCTATGCCCCTCGAGTATCCACTTCTCCAGGAAGGGCTGGTACTGGTCCAGCGGCAGGAACCAGTGCTTGGTCTTGCGGAGCACGGGCTCGGCCCCCGAGAGGGCGCTCTTGGGGTTGATCAGGTCGGTGGCGTTGAGCGAGCTGCCGCACTTCTCGCACTGGTCGCCGTAGGCCCCCGGGGCGCCGCACTTGGGGCAGTCGCCGGTGATGTAGCGGTCGGCCAGGAACTCCTGGGCCTCGGGGTCGAAGTACTGCTCATTCTCCAGCTCGATGAACTTGCCCTCGTCGTGCAGCTTCTTGAAGAAGGCCGCGGAGGTCTCGTGGTGGGTCTTCGAGGAGGTGCGGTGGTAGATGTCGAAGGACATGCCGAATGCGGCGAAGGCGTCGCGGATCATGGCGTGGTACTTGTCCACCACCTCCTGGGGCGAGCACCCCTCCTTCTTGGCGCGGATGGTGATGGGCACGCCGTGCTCATCGCTCCCGCAGATAAACTTCACATCCCGCCCCTTCATGCGCAGGAAGCGCACGTAGATGTCGGCCGGCACATACACCCCAGCTAGATGACCAATGTGTAGCGGCCCGTTGGCGTACGGCAGGGCGCAGGTTATGAGGTAGCGCTTGAAGTCCTTCTTTTCCATCCGATTTGTCCTAGTTTAATCCAAACGCAAAGGTAGGCATATTCCCGAAATAGCGCAAGGTGGCACCGACCCCAGGACCGCAGCCCGCGGGCCCAGCACGGGTGGGTATTCTGCATAATTTCATACCTTTACCCCGGGAAGCCTAAAGGCTAGCCCCACATCCGCCCCCGCAGCAATCAACGCAAGAGGACAGCATGCAGACCGACAGGAACAGCCCCGCCCCCATGCCCCGGGACGTGCGCGAACGCCAGGGCAGCTTCTTCACCCCCCGGCTGTGGGTGGAGCTCTCCCAGCAGTACCTGGCCGATTACCTGGGGGCGGACTGGCAGGACGAGTACTACATCTGGGACTGCGCGGCCGGCACGGGCAACCTCCTGGCTGGCCTCACCAACAGGCACAAGGTCTGGGCCTCCACCCTCGACCAGGCCGACGTGGACCTGATGCACCAGCGCATCGCCGAGGGGGCCAAACTCCTTGAGGGTCACGTATTCCAGTTCGACTTCCTCAACGACGACTTCAGCAAGTTGCCCGAGGGGCTACGCCGCATCGTCGAGGACCCGGAGGCGCGTAAGAGGCTGGTGATGTACATCAATCCGCCCTACGTCGAGGGGGATGCTAGGCTGGGGCACGGCAGGTCGGGCGTGCACACCAGCATGATTCACCAGCGCTACCACAAGGAGATGGGTGAGGCCGCCAGAGAGCTCTTCGCCCAGTTCCTCATCCGTATATATGTAGAGATTCCTAAATGTACAATTGGAGATTTTTCAAAGTTGAAAAATCTCCAAGCCCCAAAATTTCAAGAATTCAGAAAAACATATCGAGCGAAGCTCGAAAAAATTTTTCTCGTGCCGGCCGATACCTTCGACCATGTCGCGGGGCGGTTCCCCATCAGCTTCTCCATCTGGAATACGCGGGAAGAGGAGACCTTCCGCGGGATTGTCGCCAGGGTCTACGACCGGAACGGGGAGTACCTCGGTGAGAAAACGGTGGCCAGCTACGACGGCCGGAGGCTCCTGGCCGAGTGGCTCAGCGCGGAGGGCAATGGCGGGCGCATCGCCGAGCCCAAGGGGCGCATGGCCTCGGTGGGGAGCGACTTCCAGAACCAGAGCACCATCTTCATCGAGAACCCGGAGCGACGGCGGAAGCGGGGTGGGAGGCACACCCTAATCGGGCGGGAGAACCTGATTGTCCTGGCGGTGTTCTTCGCCGTCCGCCACTGCATCCCGGCCAGCTGGCTCAACGACCGCGACCAGTTCCTCTGGCCCGACGACGGCTGGCTGGCCGACCCCGAGTTCCAGTCCGACTGCCTGGCCTACACCCTCCTCCACGGCCAGAACCGCATCTCCTCAGCGGAGGGTACGAACCACTGGATACCCTTTCCGGAGGAGAGCGTAAATGCCCGGGAGCGCTACGCCTCGCGCTTCATGCTGGACTTCATCGCCGGGAAGCTGCCCGTAGCAGCGCGGCAAACCGAGAGCGATACCACCGTGTATCCAAGCGGCCAAACCCCGGTTTCGTGGTCGGAGGAGGCCCAGGCCCTGATGGGGGCGGGACTCGCCCTCTGGCGCTACTACCACGCGCAGCCGGATGCCGAGACGAACGCCTCGTACTACGACATACGGCGGCACTTCCAGGGGGTGAACCCGAGGGGGCGGATGAATACACGAAGCGAGGATGGGGAGTACACGTTGCTGGCGGGGGACATCAGGGCGAGACGACTGGCGCTGGGGGAGAAAATCGCGGCGCGGGTGTACCGGTACGGCTTCCTGATGGGCTAGCGCAAAAATGCTACCTTTACGGCGAATTTCACCCGCAGGCCCCCCCACCCGGCGGGTGTAGGCAGCTAACGATACCTTTATATATATGAGTGAGCAGATTTTCTCTGAGATAGTCAAGGCCCAGAACCGCCTCAAGGGCATCACCAAGTACACGCCCCTGATGCGGTCGAAGTCCTTCTCGCAGATGGTGGGGGCGAACGTCTTCCTGAAGCTGGAGAACCTCCAGAACACAGGTTCGTTCAAGATCCGCGGGGCCTACAATAAGATCATGTGCCTGAGCGCCGAGGAGCGGGCCGCCGGGGTGGTGTGCGCCTCGGCCGGCAACCACGCCCAGGGTGTGGCCTACGGGGCCAGCCAGCAGGGGGTCAAGGCCACCGTCTTCATGCCGGTGTTCACCCCGGCCCTGAAGGTCATCGCCACCAAGGGCTACGGGGCCGACGTGCAGCTGGTGGGCGAGAGCTACGACGATGCCTACGCCGCGGCCCTGGACTTCGCCGAGCAGACCAAGGCCACCTACCTGCACGCCTTCAACGACCCGCAGATCATCGCCGGGCAGGGCACCATCGGCCTGGAGATCCTCGACCAGCTGCCGGAGGTCAACGACATCATCGTCCCCATCGGCGGCGGGGGGCTCATCGCCGGGGTGGCCGCGGCCATCAAGAGCATCAACCCCAAGATCCGCATCATCGGCGTGGAGGCGGAGGGCACCCAGTCCATGCAGAAGTCGCTCGAGCAGGGCGAGCTGGTCAACTGGTGCACCCAGCGCACCATCGCCGACGGGATATCGGTGAAGATACCCGGCGACCTGACCTTCGAGCTCACCCGCCAGTTCGTCGACGAGGTCGTGGTGGTCAGCGACGAGGAGATCTCCCTGGCCCTCTACCGCCTCCTCCAGCGCGCCAAGGTGCTGGCCGAGCCCGCCGGGGTGACCCCCATCGCGGCCATGCTCGCCGGGAAGGTCGAGGTGGCCGGACGGAACGTCGCCGGGGTCATCAGCGGGGGGAACATCAACATGGGCATCCTCGAGCAGGTACTCGAGAAGGGCATGATGCAGGAGAAGCTCCGCGTGCGGCTCCAGATCCTCATACCCGACGTGGCCGGCGAGCTCAAGCGCATCATCACCCTCCTGGAGCAGGCCAAGGTCAACATCCACGATATCCTCCACGAACGCACCCTCCACAGCGTGCCCGTGGGGCAGGCGCTCATCATCGTCACCTTCGACACCCGCGACTACAACCAGCTGGACACCATCTGCCGGGAGCTGGAGAAGCAGGGGCTCACCTTCAGCGTCACGGAGTAGATTCCGCGCGGGGGCTACCCGCGAAGGCAAGAGAAGAATGGGGGTTGCGCGCTGCGCAGCCCCCATTCGTTTACCCAAGGGCCCAGGCTAGAAGAAGTACTGCAGGCGGGCCCAGACCTCGTCGTTGTCCCGGTAGCGGGCGAACATGCCCCCGTCCGCCACGAAGAGGTCGTAGCCCGCGGAGAGGTGCAGCTCGTCCAGGAGCTGGTACTTGGCCGAGAAGCGGGAGAAGAGCCCCTTGTCGCCCACGTCGTACTGCGCGTTGAGGCCGAGGTGGAGGGTCTCGCCCAGGAGCTTCTTGCTGACGTTGAGCGTAATCCGGCTCTCCCACCCGCGGCGCATGGCCAGCTTGCTGTCGTAGCCGAAGATGTGGCGGTACATCCCCTGCACGCCGACGAACCACTGGCGGGGCGCGTACCACGAGAGGCCGAGCAGCCCCAGGGCATTGTCCCTCTCCTGCGGCCCGAGGCCGAAGCTCCCGGCCATGGACCGCCGGGGCATGTAGGCCCCCTCGGCCGAGAGGACGGTCTGCCCGATGGGCACGGCCACGCTCCCCCCAAAGGTGTAGAGCCGGGGGTGATGGAGCTGCAGACGTACCCCCTTGGGGCCCAGCCCCACCTGGCGCACGGGCATCTTCTCCCAGCCCCGTATGGCGACCAGCGAGAAGTCCACGCCCGGCAGGTTGAAGCGCGCGCGGAGCGCCAGCTCGCTATCCTTCACGCGGGGCTTGGGCCGCTCGCCCGGCACCACCTCCAGCGGGAGGCCCTTGGTGTCGGGCCGTAGGGCCCAGGGCGAGCGGGGGTCCGTCGGGAGGCGGCCGGCCTGGAAGATGGGGGCCGCGATGAGGTCGAGGGTGAGCCACTGGCGGAAGTAGCTCAGCCGGACGGCGTTGACCCCCTGCCGCACGTCGTCGTAGTCGCGGGTGAGGAACTCGCGCATGTCCGTGGGGCTGAGCTGGTCGAGCACCTGGAGGCCGTCGGCCACGCCCAGGATGATGATCTGCCGCCCGGCCCGCACGCCCCACTGCGGGGCGGTGTAGTCGAGGTAGGCCTCTCGCAGGTTCATCTCGAGGTCCTCACCGTAAAGCGGGTTGTGCTCCAGGTTGGCTATCACCCGGGCGGTCGCCCCGTAGCCCTGGGCGCGGAGGTCGCCCCGCACGCGGGTGTGGGAGGCCATCCAGCGGCCGTCGTTCTGCACCCCCGCGGCGTGGTAGCTATCCACGTTGCCCTTGAGGTGGAGCGAGGGCTCCTGCTCCTGCGCGCGGAGGGGGGCCGCCAGGAGGCAGAACGCCAGCAGCGTACCGAGGGCGAGGGGGCGCGGGCTACGCCCCCCGTTTCTTGCGCTTTCCATGGCTATATCCCCTTCTCTAGGCGTACGACGGTGAAGTAGTCCTCCGGGATGGGGCGGTTGAAGGACATCTTGCTGAAGCGGATGAGGGTCTTGTGCCCGGTCTGCACATTCTCCATAGTCTGCGCCTCGTAGGTCCAGAAGCCGTCAATCTTGACCACCTTGCCGGTGGTGAGCACGCGCTGCAGCTTGTTCTGCTTGTCGTAGAACTTGGCCTGGAGCGGGAGCAGGGTCTCCTTGCCGACCCACACCTCGCGGCGGGCGTAGAGGTGCCCCTTCTCCCTGGGGGTGCACTCCACCACCCAGCAGGGCTGGCCCTGGTACTCCTCCTCGCGCAGGAACTTGTGGGTGTCCTCATCGACGTTGCGCTTGCCCATGTCGTCGTAGGTGAAGTCCGAGCCCATGAAGTAGTCCTTCTTGGACGACGCGCTACTGATGCGGCGGGTCTTGCGCATGGCGGGCAGGTAGAGCCACTTGTCGTCGGCCTTGGCGGGGTCGTCGTAGTCCCAGGTGAGGAAGCCAGTGCCGCGCACATCGCTGGGCGCCAGGAAGTGCATGATGGTCTTGCGGTCCTTGCCGATGTCCATGGAGTAGCTCCTGAGGCTGCGGACGCGCTTACGCCCCCGCTTGTTGACCAGGGTCATCTCCACCTCGGCGGTGCGGGTGTCGCCCATGGGCCTGTCGTGCGCGCGCTGCATGATGGCGCGCCCGTCCTCGGCCCCGGCGCTCAGGCTGGTGAGCAGGGCGCAGAGGCCCAGGATGCTCGTTCTCAAAGTCGCTTTCATAGTCGTAAATCATTTTGGGGTTAAACTTCGCCCCCGTCCGTTTCCGGGCCGAAGAGCTTGAACTTGCGGAGTATGAGCGGGGTGATGAACAGGTCGGCCAGCAGGGCCACCACCAGGCCCGTCACCGAGAGGATGCCCAGGTAGAGCAGGTTGTTGCTCAGGGAGATGGCGAAGGTGCCGAAGTTGGCGCTGATGATGAGGGTGGAGAATATCACCGCCCGCCCGGCGATGCGGAAGGACACGTTCATGGCCTGGGCGTAGCTGCCGTGCTGGAGGAACTGGCGGCGGGCCAGGTTGAGTATCTGCACCGTGTCGTCCACCGATATACCGAGTATCACGGGGATAATCGTGGCCGTAATCATGTCGAGCGGCATGCCCGTGTAGCCCATGATGCCCGCCACGCAGATGGCCGGGGCGAGGTTTGGTATCATGCCCACCAGGCCCACCTTCACGCTCCCGAACACGGCCATGAGGATGAGGGCGATTATCCCCAAGGATAGGAGGAAGGTGGATATCTGCCCGCGGGCTACGTACTGCATCATGGTGATGAACTGGGGGAGCATGCCCACCACCTGCACATCGGCATCGGGGAATATCTCCTGCGCGAAGGTCTGTACCCTGGCCAGCTCGTCCTCGCACACCTGCGAGTCGAAGTCGCTGATCTCCACCATCAGCCGCAGGCGGCGGTAGTCGTAGTCCATCCAGTACTCGGCCTCCGTACCCCCGGCGTTCTCGTAGAGCAGGAGCAGCTGGGCGAGCTCCTCCTCGGTCTGCGGGATGGCGTAGGTGGCCTGGGTGCCGTCGTTGAGGGTCGAGTTGAGGTCCTTGACGATGCGCACGATGGAGTTCGTCCGCATGGTCAGGGCCAGCTCCTTCTCTATGCGCTCGGTCAGCCGGTCGAGCCGCCGGAGGTTCTCGGGCTCCTTGGCCCGGCCGGGCTCGCCGAGGTCCACCAGCAGGTTGTATGTGTAGAGGGAGCCTATCTGGGAGTCGCTGATAGCGAGGATGTCGCGAACGTACTCCACCCGCTCGCCGATGGTGGTCTTGGGGTCGAAGGAGATGCGGACCAGGGTCGCGCCGTAGAGCATGATGGCCAGCAGGGGGAGGCTCACCAGCAGGATGGGCTTGGGGTGTGCCAGCACCCAGCGCGCCAGGGCGGTGAGCCGGCGGTCCCACCACGCGTTGCCCTCGCGGTAGAGGGCTCGGGGCTCGCGGTCGCGCCCGAAGCTCATGAGGGACGGGAAGAGCAGCGCCAGCGATACGAAGGCGAAGCCAATGGCGATGGCGGTGCCGAAGCCGATGAAGCGGAGCGGATCCACGGGGGTGAATATGAAGGTGAGCAGGGCGGCGATGGTGGTCAGGGCCGAGATGAGCACGGGCCAGGCCACCTCCTCCATGGTCTCGACCACGCTCTCACGCCGCCGCCCCGTGGCGTAGAAGCGCTGGCGGAACAGGCTGTAGACGTGGATGTTGTAGGCCAGCGGTATGGCGAAGGCCATGACGATTGGCACGACCATCAGGTTCGGGTCGGGGTGGTAGTCCACCAGGACCACTACCCCGAAGAGGAAGAAGATGCCCCCGATGGAGCAGAGGATGGGCAGGAGCATCCCCCGCAGCGAGCGCGTCACCAGGGCCAGCACCAGCAGGGCCAGCACCACGGAGAGGAGGAAGACCCGCGGCGCCTCCTGGGCGAAGAAGAGGTTCTTCTTGTAGCCCACGTAGGGCAGGCCGGTGCCCAGAGGGTGGAGCGATGCGTACTTCGCCTGCTTGATGATCTCCTCCTGCTTCCCGCCGATGATGTCGTGGAAGGCCTTGCCATCGGGCCCGTAGGCCGGGAAGGGGCTGAGCTTGACGAATATCCAGGCCTCCCGCCCGTCGTCCGAGACCAGCCAGTTGCGCAGCTGGGGGCGCGAGGCGTAGACCCGCCGGATGGAGTCGCCGAAGGCCGGCCGGTCCGCAATCTCGTCCGGCACCAAGGGCCCTATGACCACCACGCCCTCCTCGTTGCGCATGAAGTCCATGTGCGTGAGGGAGAGCACCCGCTCCGCGTACATGAGCGAGTCCTCCAGCTCCTGGCTCAGCTCGCGGATGAGGCGGAGGTTCTCCGGCCGGTAGACATCGTCGCAGCGCACCAGCACCCCGGCGAAGATGTCGTTGCCGAAGATGTCGTTGAACTCCTCGGTGCGCACTATCATGGGGTCGTCCTCCACGAAGTAGTTCGTGAAGTCCGCATCGGCCTTCACCTGCCGGGCGAGGTAGGCCGACACGGCGAGCACCCCCACGAAGAGCAGGATGGCCAGCCAGCGGTAGCGCATCACCGCCCGCGCCCAGGATTCGAAGAAACGGTTCATACTCAGTTTTGCCATCGCGTTACGATTTTAGTTAGAAATTACCTTGCCATGCGGGGAGGAATCCCATAGTGAACAAAATGCGATTTTGTTCAAAAAAAGAGCGGAAGGCTTTGGTCTGCCTTCCGCTCTGAATATCTGCTGCCCTTGCGAGCTCTACGTACGCCCTGTATCGCACCATTGCCTATCGATTTTGCTCCTTCATTCGGCCGGTATTGATGCCGCAAATATAGAACTATTCTTCGTAATATGCAAACCCGGGTGGCAAAGCGCCGAGCAGCACGGTGTGTAAAATGGGTGTAGCCCAGGCCGGACATTTAAACAACATTGGGGCGAACTACGTTGAGGTGTAGGGAGATAGAGTGAAACCAGCCCCGGGCTGCTTTTACCCCGGGCCTTAAAATTTTTCCATCATGAGCATAGATATCAACGCGCTGGACGCATCGGCCTTCGGGCGGATGGAGAAGGGGGAATACCGGGATTTCGAGGGGCTGCTCGAGCAGCATATCGGCCTCACGCTGGAGCGGCAACGGGCGCTCTACGAGCTGGTCGGGGAGGAGGACTGGGGGATTGACATGAGCACGGGCCTGCTGAGCTTCGGGGAGGCGAGCTACACCTTCCAGCTCATCGGCTCGCTCTCCTTCGAGGACAACTCCTGGATGTGGGGCTGGGCGAACGCGCAGAGCAATATCCCCGAGAACCTGCTGCGGCACTCCCATGCGCTCCGGGAGATTGGCCAGCAGAAGGGCATGGAGGAGCTCGCCGAGGGCTACCTCGAGGTTGGGGAGGGCTTCGACCACCTGGTGGGCATTATCGCTGCGGGCGCGCTCGGCGCGAAGGCCTACTACTCGGGCAACTACGGGGACGGCGCGCTGGTGATGACCCTCGGGGACGATGCGCCCATTGCGCCCGTGGACCTCGACGACCTCAGCCCGGTGCTGACGTACTTCCCGGAACTGATCAGTAGCCTGACCTTCAACCACCGTGAGGTGTTCCGGAACTACCTGATTGACCGTGGGTGCCTGCTACGGGTGGACGGGGAGAGCGTGGCGGGCTACCGGAACGGGAGCATCGTGTACGGCAGCTTCGACGGGGAGGGGCGGCTGCTGGAGCTGAAGGGGAAGCTCGCGCCCGCCGGGTAGCCACGCGTCCAGCCCCGGCGCATTGCGGTGTGCTAGTCGGCCAGGGTGACGACCATCTCGCAGGCCCGGCAGTCGAACGTGAGCCGCAGCACCCCCCCGTCGTGGTGGAGGAAGAGGGGGGAGGCCGCCGTGGCATCACCCCGGCGTGGGCAGAGGTCCATCTCGTGGCGTAGGCAGTAGCGGGTGCGCATGAGCTCGCCGTGGCGCATGTCGTGGGTGCGGAGGGGGAGGCGGGCGAGGTCCAAGCCACAGGCGGCGTAGAAGCGGGCGGCGAGCTCGTTGGTGACGTTGAGGCGGTAGTCCGGGGGTGTGGCCGTTGGCATGTAGTCGCTCAATGGCACGGGGCGGAGGGCTTTGGCTAGCCCCCGTGTGGCCCGCGCTTGGCGGGATGAGAGCCAGGCATCCACCGCCTTCCGGCGCAGGGTATTCATCGCCGAGATGGGCAGAAAGGGCACTCCCCCACCCTCGACGCTGACGGAGACCACCCGCACACGTGGGTCTGAGCTCCTGGCCAGCTGGCGCTCCCAGGTCTGCCGGGCCCGGTTCTCATCCCGGGCCTGCTCCACTTCGGCGTCCAGCGGCTGCACAATCGGCTCGCCGATGCCGTCATCCACCTTCAGCACCCAACCACCGTCGTCCGCCCGGAGCAAGCGCATGCGGAGGGGGTAGTAGCGCCGCGGGGGGCAAGCCTCCAGCTGGCGGTTGAACTCGGTGGAGGAGTTGCGGTAGAGGGTGTCGCCGGGGGCGATGCCGTGGACGGGCCTGAGGGTGTAGACCCGGTCCTGCTCCACCCTATTGGCGCGGAAGCCGACCAGCCCCCCGGGCGTGACGGCGCATAGGCCGTCGCCGTTGGCCAGGGGCACGGCACCATCGCGGAGCTCCAACCCTATGCAGAGGCCTTCGACGCTGCGCACGGTGGCGAGTGCCTCCCCGACGGCCTTCGGGGTGATGGTCGAGGCCATGCGGGGCGCGCGTCCATGGGCGAAGTACCCGTCCTGCTGGCGGGCGAAGGTGAGCTGCGGATGCGGGGTAAATCCATGCTCCACAGCACCGTCGGAGGCTCGCTCCCAGTCGGCGTGCCGGGCCATGAGGGCATCCAGCTGCTGGCGGTAGTGGGCGGTGATGTTCTGCACGTAGGCCGCGTCCTTGAGCCGCCCCTCTATCTTGAGCGAGCCCACGCCCGCCTCGATGAGCGCCTCCAGGTTGCGGGTCTGGTTCAGGTCCTTGAGGGAGAGCAGATGCCCATCGCGGGCCATCACCCGCCCCTCGGCGTCGCGCAGGGTGTAGGGTAGGCGGCAGGGCTGCGCGCACGCGCCGCGGTTGGCCGACCGCCCGCCCAGCACCTCGCTGAGGTAGCATTGCCCGGAGTAGCAGACGCACAGCGCGCCGTGGACGAAGGCCTCCAGCTGGAGATTGGTGCCCCGGGCGAGGTGGCCGATTTCGGCCAGCGACAGCTCGCGGGCGAGGATGGCACGGGTGAAGCCCACGGCCTCGAGGAACTGGAGCTTGCCGAGGGTGCGGTTGTCCATCTGGGTGGAGGCGTGGAGGGGGAGCGGGGGGAGGTCCATCCCGGCCCAGGCCATGTCCTGCACGATGAGGGCATCGACCCCGGCGTGGTACAGGTCCCAGGCGCAGCGCTGGGCCTCGGCTATCTCCCCGTCGAGGAGGAGGGTGTTGAGCGTGGCGTAGACCCTCGCGCCGAAGGTGTGCGCATGGGCGGCCAGACGCTCGATGTCGGCGATGGGGTTGCCGGCCTTCTGCCTCGCGCCGAAGCGCGGCGGGCCAATGTAGACAGCATCCGCCCCCGCATCAATGGCCAGCCGGCCGATGTCGGCGGTGGGGGCGGGGGCGAGGAGTTCTACTCTCATGCATCAGGGGGCGTAGCAGACCCTCCACCACGGACAGGCCTCAGCCCACGGAGAGCCGGGCTACTTGGCGCACTTGAGCTCCTTGAGCTGGTACTCGGCCGCCTCCTTGAACTGCCCGTTGGCGGCCTTCCTGTAGGCCTCGCACGCGGCGGGCTTGTCGCCCTTGGCCTGCAGCGCCTGGGCCTGGAGGTAGTATATCTGGGTCTTGTCCTGCGGCTGGGCGTACTGCAGCGCCTTCTCGGCGTTGGCGATGGCCTGGTCGTAATCCTTCTTCTTATGGTGAATCTCCGAGAGCTTGAGGTAGGCCACGGCATCCCGCTCGTCCATCCGGATTATCTGCCCGAAGAGGGCGATGGCCTCATCGAGCTTCCCCTGCTCCTCGATAGCGAAGGCCTTCTTCTTGAGGTGGTTGGTGTACATGGTGCGCATCTCCTGCTCGCGGCTCACGCTGCTGAACTCCTTGGCCTTGGCGATACCCTGCTCGAGGGTGGCGAGCATCCTGGCCTCGTCGTTCTGCTCCTCGTAGCACTTGGCCTTGAGGATGTACACGGGCATGTACTTCGGGTTGACCGCCAGGGTGGAGTCCAGCTTGGCGTGCGCCTCGCCGTACTTCTTCTCCTTCATGAGCTTCTTGGCCCACTCGAAGTAGATGCGGAGCACTATCCCGTCGAAGGTCTTGATGGATTTCTTGTCCTTGGTCCTGGCCCGCCCCACGTTGAGCTGGGCGATGGCCTCGCTGTACCGCTCCTTCTCGTAGAGGAGCTTGGCGTGGTTGTGGTAGGCCTTGGGCAGCAACTTCTGGGCCCGCTCCTCGAGCTCCTTGGCCTCCGCGGTCTTCAGGCCCCGGGCCATGGTGACGCACCTCTGGAGCTGGTCTATGGCCTTCTGGGGCTGCTGCTTGAGGCCCTTGCTGGCCTGGTTGTAGAGCTCGACGGCCTCCTTCATGGACTGGGCCCACGCCGGGGTGGTGGCCACGAGCAGGGCCAGTATCAGGGTCGGGAGAAGAACAAGCTGCTTCCTCATCATGCTAATCGGGGATTTTACTATTGGTAAGAATAACTAGGCCGGTGGGGTGGCGGCTGGGCGGGGCAAAGGTACAACATTTCAGGGACATTGCGCGTCGCCCTCATCTCCTGGCCCTGAAGAACTCCTCCATGAGCCCGGCGCAGCGCTCGGCCATGATGCCCGCAGTGACCGCGGTGCGGGGGTGTAGCAGCCCCGGCTGGAAGATGGAGTAGCCCCGCTTGGGGTCCTTCGCCCCGTAGACCAGCCGGTGGAGATGCGCCCAGTGGAGGGCCGCGGCGCACATGGGGCAGGGCTCAATGGTCACGTAGAGCGTTGCGTTGTGCAGGAACTTGGCGCCCAGCGCGTTGGTCGCCGCGGTGATGGCCAGCATCTCCGCGTGGGCCGTGGGGTCATGGAGGGCCTCCACGAGGTTGTGCGCGCGGGCAAGGATGCGACCCCGCGAAACCACGACAGCCCCGATGGGGACCTCCTGGGCCTCAAAGGCGGCCTGCGCCTCCTGGAGGGCCAGCCTCATGAAGCGAATATCATCCTGCGGGCATGCGAGCATAGGCGGTCAAGATATTGGGTACAGACCAAAGAGAATAGGACCTATCGCGCTGCGATACAAGGGCATAGGGCAAGTCGCCATCCGCCCCTGGCCCCGTCCACTCCCCACGGCCGGGGCAAATATAGAACGTTTTCGGGTAACATTTGGCCCGCCAAGCTGTTTGAACTGTCGGGAGCGCCCGCCAAGCGGCTCGCTCCGTATAACCAATATAAGGAAAGGATTATGGTACATAAACTCCCAGAACTACCCTACGCGCTGGATGCGCTGAACCCGCATATTTCAAAGCAAACCCTTGAGTTTCACCACGGCAAGCACCACCTGGCCTACATCAACAACCTCAACGGGCTGATAGAGGGCACGCAGTTCGAGAACGCCGAGCTCATCGACATCGTGCGCGAGGCCGAGGGCGGCATCTTCAACAACGCGGCCCAGGCCTGGAACCACAGCTTCTACTTCGAAGCCTTCTCGCCGAACGCGAAGGCCGCCCCGGAGGGGGCCCTGCTCCAGGCCATGGAGGCGAGCTTCGGCAGCTTCGAGGGCTTCAAGGAGGCCTTCACCAAGGCCGCCGCAACGCAGTTCGGCAGCGGCTGGGCGTGGCTGAGCCTCGACGGCGAGAAGCAGCTCAAGATAACCCAGGAGCTGAACGCCGGCAACCCGCTCAAGACGGGCCTCAAGCCCCTGCTCACCTGCGACGTGTGGGAGCACGCCTACTACCTCGACTACCAGAACCGCCGCCCGGACTACCTGAAGGCCTTCTGGCCGCTGGTGAACTGGGAGCTGATAGAGGAGCGCTACAAGGCCGCCATGGCCGGGTAGACCGCCCGCTACAAAACCGCTGGCCCGGGGCGAAAATCCCGAGCGCGGCGACAGAAATACAGGGCCGACACGGTCGACCCCACCAGAGAGCCCGGCACGCGCCGGGCTCTCTCTTTTGCCCCGAGCCGCCGGGCGGGCAAGCATCCGTGCCGATGGATGTATGCCCAGATTCCGCGCATTTTCCTACCTTCGCGTACCCGTTGAGGTGGGTGCACCCGGCTGGCGCTGGGTAGCCGATATTTGAAATAATGCGGAGACAAGCCATGGTAAAAATCCCGGAGCCTGCGCTCGAACGTGAGCGGCAGATAGCCGATAGTTCGTTCTACCACCCCATGCACGCGGCATCGTGGGGTGCACTCGAGGAGAAGATAAACTCCGCCACGCGGCACGACGTGCTACGGGCGCTGGGGCATGCCGGCAACACGACCATAGACGAGTTCGCCGCGCTCATCTCCCCCGCCGCCGAGCCGCTCGTAGAGCAGATGGCCCAGGTGGCCTACACGCTCACCCGGAGGCGCTTCGGCAAGGCCATGTCGCTCTACGTGCCCCTCTACCTCTCGAATGCCTGCTCCAACTCCTGCGTGTACTGCGGCTACAGCCACCAGAACAAGCTGCTGCGCAAGACCCTCAACGACGAGGAGATACTCGAGGAGGCCCGGGCCATCCGCGCGCTGGGCTTCGAGCACATCCTCCTCCTGACGGGCGAGCACCCCAAGGAGTGCGGCTTCGAGTACCTCAAGCACGCCATCGAGCTCCTGCAGCCCATCTTCCCCCAGATATCCGTAGAGGTGCAGCCCATGAGCTCATGGGAGTATGAGGAGCTGGCCAAGGTCGGCCTGCACGCCGTGTACGTGTACCAGGAGACCTTCAACGAGGCGCGCTACCCCGTCTACCACCCCGCCGGGCGGAAGCGCGACTACCGCTGGCGGCTCGAGACCCCCGACCGGGTGGCCGCCGCGGGCATACACAAGGTGGGCATCGGCGCGCTGCTGGGCCTGGAGAACTGGCGCATGGAGTCCCTGGCCGTGGCCATGCACATCCGCTTCCTCCAGCAGCGCTACTGGAAAACCCGCTACAGCATCTCCTTCCCCCGCCTACGCCCCCACGTGGGCAGCTTCGAGCCGCAGTTCGACGTGACGGACAAGAACCTGGTGCAGATCATCCTGGCCTACCGCATCTTCGACGAGAACGTGGAGATGTCCCTGACCACCCGCGAGTCGGCCTTCTTCCGCGACAACATGTTCCCCCTGGGCATCACCGCCCTCTCGGCGGGCTCCCACACCGAGCCGGGGGGCTACGCGAAGGAGAACAAGGAGCTGGAGCAATTCGAGATATCGGACTCCCGCTCGCCCGAGGAGATCGCCACCATGCTGCGGCGCAGGGGCTACGAGTCGGTGTGGAAGGACTGGGACCAGATGCTGCAGTAGGCATGCACCCCTCCGAACGCTTCGCCCGGACCCTCGGCCTGGGGGACATTGGCCCAGCGGATGTAGAACGCCTGCAATCCGCCCGCGTCCTGGCCGTGGGGGCTGGCGGGCTGGGCTCGGCCGCGCTGCCGCTACTCTGCGCCCAGGGGATACGCTCCCTGACGCTCTACGAGGACGACACGGTGAGCTGGAGCAACCTCCCCCGCCAGCTCATGTACGGGCCAAAGGACGTGGGCCACACCAAGCTCGACCTGGCCGGCGCGCACCTCAAGCACCTACACCCCGACCTGCACCTCGACCTACGGCGTGCGCGCTTCGGCGACCCTCAGCACCCCACCCCGCCCGAGCATTTCGACGTGGCGCTGGACTGCACGGACAACTTCGCCACCCGCTTCGCCCTCGACCGCTACGCCCAGCAGCAGGGCATACCGCTGGTCTACGGGGCCGTGCACGACTACACGGGGCTGGTCACCCTCCTGCATGGGAAGGCCGGACTAACGCTGGGCGACCTCCTCCCCGAGCCGAAGGATGAGGTGCCGCTGGCCGGGGGGGTCTTCCCGCCGCTGGTGCAGACCATCGGGGCATTCATGGCGAGCGAGGCCATCAAGCTGCTGCTCGGCCGCGCTGACACCCTCGACGGCAAGCTCCTGCACTTCGACGTGAGGGACTACACGAGCCGGGTGCTGACCATCGGCTGATACCTAGTCCCGCGACGACTTCCTACCAGCCTCCACCTCCCGCTGGAATTTCTCGAAATCAGAATCTATGCGTTGCCGGGGGTTGAAGAGGTCATACTCCGCGTGGGCCTTCCGCACCGCCTCCTCGTGCGAGATACTCCCCCTGTCCGGCAGCACCTGGTAGCGACGGAAGCGGATGAACTCGTCGACGGCCTCGGCGAACTGCCCCATGGTGAAGCTGTTCTCCCGCTCGATCAGGTCCTCAATGTAATCGAAAAAGCCCGACACGGAGCGTTCCAGACGGCGTATCTCATCCACGCTGAGGTAGTTCTTCGCGATGCTCACGTCCGACCTGAGTATCCGCCCATCCGGCGCGTTCTTCCACGTCTGCAGCCCCATGTGCTCCCGGGTATGGTCGGCGTGCGAGTAGACGATTTCCGCGGCCGTCTTCCCCATAATGGCGTAGTGAAAACGGTTCTGCACCATGGCGAAGAAATGCCTCGCCTGCTGGCTCGCGGAGTCATAATCGGTGCTACACTCCGCGAATATATCGGTGATCTGCAACCAGATACGCCGCTCGCTCGCCCGGATGGAGCGCACCCTGTCGAGCAGCTCACGGAAGTAATCCTGCCCGAATGTCGCCGTGCCCTGCTTGAGGCGCTCATCATCCATGGCGAAACCCTTGATGATGTACTCCCGCAGCACCCCCGTAGCCCACTGCCGGAAGTGCGTCGCCCGGCGCGAATTCACCCTATAGCCCACCGAGATGATGGCGTCGAGGTTGTAGAACTTCGTCTGGCTCACCTGCTTCCTTCCAGCCATAGCCCCATGCTGACTGGTTGTTTCCAAAATGGAAACAACCACTTCCTCAAGCAGCTCACCCTCCTGAAATATATTCTTTAGATGCTTGCTTATCGCCGCTTTCTGCACCCCAAACAGCTCCCCCATAGCCTTCTGCGTCAGCCATATCGTCTCGTCCTTCACCGTGGCCTGCACCGTGCCCTCCCCCTCGGGCATGTTGTACAGGATGAATTGCATAGCCCTATCCATACACCTATCCGATTACGTGTAGGGCAAAGGTACGGAGAATTGGGCATACGCACACTTTCCCCCCCTTTGCCTACCTTTGCCCCACGGTATCACCATCACCCCAAAGCATCACCCCATGCCCGAGACCAAGCGACTCCTGCTGCTCACCTACTACTGGCCCCCGGCCGCCGGGGCGGGCGTGCAGCGCTGGCTCAAGATGGTCAAGTACCTCACCGACCTGGGATGGCAATGCACCATCTACTGCCCCTCCAACGCCCCCTACGCCCAGCGGGATGAGTCCCTCGCCCGCGACCTACCCCCGGGCGTGCGCACCATCGGCACACACGCGCTGGATGCCGGCCACCTCCTGGCCCAGAGCGGGATTGGCGGCCGGAAGGGAGGCCACGCCCCCGTGGACAGCGGCTCGGTCAAGTCCCAGCGGGGCGTGGTGAAGTGGCTGCGCGCCAACCTCTTCATCCCCGATGCCAAGATGCTCTGGATTGCCCCCTCGGCCCGCTACCTCCGCCGCTGGCTCATGGACAACCCGCAGGACCTCCTCATATCCACCGGCCCGCCCCACACCATGCACCTCATCGCCCGCCGCCTCAAGCGCAGCACCGGCATACCCTGGCTGGCCGACTTCCGCGACCCCTGGGTCAACATCGACTACATGCACCACCTCCCCCTCACCGCGTGGGCGAGGCGCGCACACGAACGTCAGGAACGCTCCGTGCTGCTGGAGGCCGATGCCGTCACCGTGGTAACCCCCGGCTGGCTGGCCGACTACCAGGCCATACGCCCCCACGGTATCCACCTCGTACCCAACGGATACGACCCGGCCGACTTCGAGCACCTGCTCCCCTACCGCCCCACCCTACCCCTCACCCTCCTGCACATCGGCCAGCTGAACGCCGACAGGAACCCCCACACCCTCTGGGAGGCGCTAGCCCTCCTCCACGCGCAGGGGCGCATATCCACCGAGCTCCTCCGGGTCAGGCTCATCGGCGCGGTCGACGAGAGCATAAAGCGCGAAGCGGAGCAGCGGGGCATCGCCGCCTACCTGGACCACCAGCCCCCCCTACCCCACAGCGCCGTGCCCCAGGAGCTGAGGAGCTCGGGCGCGCTGCTCCTGGCCATCAACGACACGCCCACGGCCAAATCCATCCTCACCGGCAAGGTCTACGAGTACCTGGCGGCCGGTCGGCCCATCATCTGCCTCGGGCCGAAGGACGGGAGCGCCGCCCACCTACTGGAGGAAACCCGCTCCGGCCACACCTTCGGCCGGGACGATGCGCAGCGGCTCGCGCAGCACCTCCTCGACCTCCTAGCCCAGCTACGGGGGGGCAGGCTCGAGGTGGAGCAAAGGGGCGTGGAGCTGTACTCCCGCGCGAGCCAGGCCGCCGATATCGCCACCATCGCCAGCGCCATATCCGCTACGGATGCACGCTAGCGAATGGCACGAACCCGAAGACCATCGACGGCCTACCTGGCCAGCAGGGCGCGGAGACGGTGAAAGGTCCGCTGCAGCACCATCAGCGAGGCGATGATGAAGAGCATACCCAGGAGGGCCACCCAGGTGGGGTGCTCGTCGGGCATCATGATCCACGCGAGGATGGCACCCACCAGGGGGATGAGGAACTTCCACATGTTGAGGGTGGAGACCTCCACGTCGGGGCGCTGTAGCAGGTTGAACCACAGGCTGAAGCCCCCGGCCGAGATGGTGCATAGGATGGCCAGCGAGACGTAGAACGGGGTCGCGGTGGGCAGGGGGTGTATGCCCTCCACCGCCCAGCCCACCAGCAGCAGGGCAAGGCCGCCGAAGATGAGCGAGAGGGAGCTGATGACCGTGGAGGGGGTGTGCGTAGATTCGCGCTTCACCCAGATGTCGCCGAAGGCCGTGATGAGGTTGTTGGTCAGCGATAGGAGGATGCCGAGGACGGCCCACTCCCCCACCGCGCCGAGGTCCCTCCGCCCGAGGGTCAGGACGATGACCCCCAGCGCGCCACCGATGAGGGCAACAATCTTGCGGGGGGTGAGCCTATCATCGGGCTGCATGAAGTGGGCCACCAGGGCGATGATGATAGGGCCCGCACCACCGAGGATGGCGGCCATGGCGGCGGGGATGAACATGAGGCTCATGTAGAAGCAGGCGTACTTCATGCCAATCTGGAAGACCCCGAGGGTGAGCATCTGCCCCGGGCGATGGGTGAGATGCCGAAGGAAGCTACGGGGCGACGTAGCCCCAGTGCCCCGGTAGGCGAGCGGGAGGATGAGCAGCCCGGCGATGGTGAAGCGTATGCCCGCGAACTGGAGCGGCGGGAGGTACTGCACCCCAATCTTGATGAAGACGAATGCCCCGGACCAGAGCACGCAGGCGACAATGGCACCAACGGCCGGGAGGCGAAGGAAGTTCCGTAGGCTCTGCATGGCCGCTAGCTATCCCAGGGGGTGTATGGCGCGCCCGCATCTGGCTGCCACCCGCGGTAGCGCTGCAGGACGGTGTCCAGGAGCTGGTGGAGGCGGGCGGGCTCCCGCTCGGTCAGGAGCTGGAGGCGCAGCTCCTTGAAGTGGGGCAAGCCCTTGAAGTAGCAGGCCAGGTGGCGACGTATCTCAAATATGCCGCGCAGCTCGCCCTTCGCGGCGACGGAGAGCTCGAGATGCTCGTGGGCCACAGCAACCCGCTCCTCGATGGGGAGCGGGGTGGGCTGCTCGCCCGTCAGGAGGAAGTGCTTGATGTCCCGGAATATCCACGGCATACCGTAGGAGGCGCGCCCAATCATGACCCCGTCCACCCGATGCACGTGGAAGGCTCGGTGGGCATCCTCCGGGCTGCGGATGTCGCCGTTGCCTATGATGGGGATGCGCATGCGGGGGTTGGCCCGCACCCGGGCGATGGGTCCCCAGTCGGCCTGGCCGGTGTAGAGCTGGGCCCGGGTCCGTCCGTGGATGGTCAGCGCGGCAATTCCGGCATCCTGCAGCTGCCCGGCCAGCTCCTCAATGATGATGGAGTTCGCGTCCCACCCGAGGCGCGTCTTGACGGTGACGGGGCGCGAGACCTCGGCCACCACCGCCCGGACCATCTGAAGCATCAGGGGCACATTCCGCAGCATGCCCGCCCCGGCGCCGCGCCCGGCAATCTTCTTGACGGGGCAACCGAAGTTGAGGTCGATGTAGTTCGGCGCGGCCGCATCGGCCAGCTTCGCCGCCGCCACCATGCTCTCGAGGTGCTGCCCGTAAATCTGTATGCCCACGGGCCTCTCCTCCTCGAGCACCCGCAGCTTGGCCAAGGAGGCGGGCACGCCCCGCGCGAGCGCATCGGAATTGACGAACTCAGTGCACACCACATCCGCGCCGAACTCCTTGCAGAGCCGACGGAAGGAGACATCGGTGACATCCTCCATCGGGGCCAGGAACAGGGGGTACTGCCCCGGCGCGAGGAATGGAAGGTTCGTCACCGGCTGCTGCGCAGCGCACATGGGGTCTGTGGCCATTGTCCCGCAGTGGTATAAGCTGGCAATTAGAAGATACGGGGGATATTGGGCTCCTGCTGGTGGGTACGGTTGTGGACAAGTAGGGCATCCTCGCCGAGGTACTGGCTGAGGAGGGCCCAGAAGGCAGGCCCATGGTCGAGGTGCGTGAGGTGGGCCAGCTCGTGGAGGACGGTGTAGCGCAAGGCCTCCGGGCTGCAGAGGGCGAGGTAGAGCGAGAAGTTGAGGTTGCCCTTGGAGGAGCACGAGCCCCATCGGGACTCCATGTCCTTTATGCGCACATGGCCGTAGCGCTGCTCTAGGCCCAGCCGCCGGGCCTCCTGCTCCACGAGCGGTGGGATAATCCGGCCGGCCTCGTAGCGGGCCACGGACTTCAGCACCCTGAAGGCGTAGCGCTGCACGGGGTACGAATTGATGGGAAGACCCACGGGAACGAAGATGCACACCCCGCCGTGGGTCTGCGTCGTCTCGAGAAGCGTACCCTGGCTGGGGCGAAAGCGAAGGATCGTGGAGTGAACGCGATGCCCGTCGAGCAGGGGGTTGGCAATCGGGTTTTCGACTATACGCTTAGCCTGCAGGTAGAGGTCCGTTTTCTCGACGAACTCCCTGACCTTCTCAATCTTAGCTCCGTACGGATACGTAACGGTCAGAGGTGAGAAGATGGAGCGCGTGAGCCGTATGCCCGAGACCCTCCGCTTGGCGATGAGCTCTATGTCCACCCCGCCCCATTCTGCCATCTCACGGTGGGCCATAGTGCCGATCTGCTCGCTCATACTGCACGGGGGTTAGGGGGACGAGAAGAGCAGATGCTCAGGTAGGTTTGCGCACGGCTACTGCTGGAGTATCCAGGCGTTGGGGTATTTGGTACGAACCCGGGAAAGCGCCCGTACCGCCTCACCCCGGCTGGGGAAAGAGCCAACGACCACAGCATGCATACCATCTGGACGGATAAGCTGCTGGGCATTAAAGCCCTCGCTGACCAGGTTCTCCATGTGCTTCTCTGCGTACTCCACATTCTGGAAGCTCCCGAAGATGATGTGGTAGATGTTGGTGCTTGACGGGCTGGGGTACTTCTCCACCTGGCCATACTGCTCATCAGCCCCCTGCCCCTCCTGGCCGTACTCCTCGGTCTGCGCATAGTCCTCCTGCGCCGTCTGAGGCTGGGGGCGGGGCGCAGGCTCGGGCTGGCTCGGCGGAGTGGGCTGGAGCTGGGGTTCTGACCCGGGGTCGAGCTGGTTGGCCTGCCGATTGTACTCCTGCTCCATCTCCGACACCTCTGCCGGCTCAGCCTGGGTTTGGGCCTGACCAGTGGCTTGCTGCGCATCGGGCTGCCCATTGCCAGTGGATACGACTTCCTTCTGGCCTAGTGTCAGAGCCAGAAGACCATCCTGCGAGAATATCTTGTGGAAGTAGAAGTAGTCGGCAATACCGTAGCCGGCACCAAGCAGCAGCAGGACGAGAATGACAACCAGGACTGCACGCCCCCCCCCGCCGGAGCTGGTCTTCTCACCCTGGGCTGCGGCCTTCTTCTGGGGTTTATGCCTCTGCGGGGCGGGCTTGCCCTTGCCCTTAGGGGGCTGGGGCGCAGGCTTCTGCGGGGTTGCGGCCTCGGGTGTCTGGCCGGGTTTCGTGGCCGGGGTCGGGGTGGACGGCGTTGCGGGAGGGGGAGTTGCCGTCTGGCCCGGCGTTGGAGCCTTGGTCACGGGGGGCGCTGGGGGCGCAGCCGCCGGGGTGGGCTTTGGGGCTGGAGCCTCCGGCTTCGTGGCCGGGGGCGTAGCCGCCGGGGCGGGACTGGGAGCCGGCGCCTCGGTCTTGGTGACGGGGGGTGTCGCCGGGGCGGGCTGGGGAGCTGGCGTGGTGGCGGACACGGAGGCATCCGGATGGAATAGGATGGCCCCGGCGCTGTCTATCTTCAGCAGGCCAAGCTTCGGAATGGGACACTGCCCCCGCGTCTTCAGCTCATTCTGCACGTAGGCCACCAGGGCCTTCACCTTCTCCTTGGCCTGCTCCGGGCCCAGCGCCTGCTTCTGGGCTATGGCATTCTGCAGGACCTTATCGTCGTACTTGAGGAAGGGGCTGAATACAACATTGTCCACCTGGAAACTGCCATTGTTTTCCTTCACCAGGAAGGCGCCTATCCCGGGCAGAATGAGGCGCGCATTGTTGGCCAGTAAGCTGGCAATAAAAGAAAGATCCATCCTTAGAGAAAGTGCTTTAGCATGAACTGTCAAGTGCAAAGGTAGTATTTTTTTGGTATCTTCCGCACTTCGCAGCTGAATAATATTACGACCGACCCCTAAAGAGTGACCAGTCGACAGGAGGGCTACACGTACATTGCTGTCCAGATGGGGAATTGCGTTCACCAAAAGAAAAAAGCCCCAGAGGGGCAAAAGCTCTCGGGGGCGAAATTCACATGGCGAAGGGAGGGCGTACGGTGGGGGTAAGCGTGCATACGAGTGGCCAGAAGGCCACACCACGAGCCCCAACGCTTCGTGGGGGCGGGAATAGAGCCAGGTAAGCCCCGCGGATTACCCGGAAAACGCGCCTAGGTCTTGAGCACCGGGGGTTTGCTCAGGTAAACGAAGCGCCGCCTGACCGATACCCCGTTGCTCCACACCTCCTTCTTACAGGTTCTGAGTGCCTTTACAAAATCCTTGGCCTCCTCCCGCTGCACCCCTGTCTTGCTACGAACAAGCGCCTCGGTGTTGTAGATGTAATGGTCAATCAGACGATATAGCTGCTCATTGCTCGTATTCAGGGTCATACTCCTATCCCCGATTTCGTAGCTCCCCTCGGAGTAGTGCGTTTCGTAGGTCACTACCAGCTCATTGCGCTGCGCCGCCACTAGGGAGTAAAAAAATGAGACTGCCGTTCCCGGCAGGTACTCACCGCCCTCCAGCAGCTGGGTGATGAAGAGCACCTGCCCACCCCGTAGAAAATTCCACACCTGCGGGGTGCTCATCATGGTGCGCAGCACCATGAGGGCCCTATCGTCGCTGGGCGAGTAGATGCCGCCGCCCGGCCCGAGGAACTCCACCCCCTTCAGCTCCCAGCGGTTCTCCAGCCGGTCCTTGTAGCCGTCGTCCTTCACCTTCTTCTTGCAAGATATCCCCCCGAGGCTCAGGAGCAAAACGGCCACGCACAGGGGTATAGCCGACCTCCGGCAGACGCAAATCGACAGTAGTTTAACCATACTTCTCATCGTGTAGATGCGGCGGCCGAACGGCCAAATCCGCCGGGGCAAATGTAGGCTTTTTCTCGCATTTCTTGGCTAGAACGATTATAATTTCATCAAGCTGGCCAGCGGCGAAGCGGCATTCCGAATATATGGTTATATTCGCGTCGCGATCTTACTGCTATGGGTTCGCGCAGGAAAAAACTTCAGGATTATGGCTAGAGAAGGCACCGTGGAACAAAACGGGGGGCGCCGCGGGGCGCTGGTGCGCGTGTTTTCCTTCTACTACGAGGGATTCCGGGGCATGACCGTGGGGCGTACCCTGTGGCTGCTCATCCTCCTCAAGCTGGCCATCATGTTCCTGGTGCTGAAGGTCTTCTTCTTCCCGAACTTCCTGAATACGAACTTCTCGACGGACGCAGAGCGGTCAGACCATGTACTCAAGGAGCTAACCAAACAAAACAAGTGATGGTACTGACGATACAAGGAGTTGACATGTCCCTGGTGGACTGGTCGCGCGCGCAGTTCGCGCTGACGGCCATCTACCACTGGCTATTCGTCCCGCTGACCCTGGGCATCACCTTCATCATCGCCTTCATGGAGACGCTCTACGTGCGCACCGGCGACGAGAGCTGGAAGGTGGCCACCAAGTTCTGGATGAGGATATTCGGGGTGAACTTCGCCATCGGCGTGGCCACCGGCCTGATCCTGGAGTTCGAGTTCGGGACCAACTGGAGCAACTACTCCTGGTTCGTGGGCGACATCTTCGGCGCGCCGCTGGCCATCGAGGGCATCATGGCCTTCTTCATGGAGTCGACCTTCATCGCGGTGATGTTCTTCGGGTGGAACAAGGTCTCCAAGCGCTTCCACCTGCTGGCCTCCTGGCTCACGGCCCTGGGGGCAAACCTCTCCGCGCTCTGGATACTGGTGGCCAACGGGTGGATGCAGTACCCGGTCGGCATGCAATTCAACCCGGACACGGCCCGCAACGAGATGGTGAGCTTCTGGGAGGTGCTCTTCTCGCCGGTGGCCATCAACAAGTTCCTGCACACCACCACGTCGGGCTACGTGCTGGCGGCCATCGTCGTGATCGGCATCAGCGCCTGGTTCCTGCTGCACAAGCGCGAGGAGCTGCTGGCCAAGCGGAGCATCATCATCGCCGGGGTCTTCGGCCTGATCTCCCTGCTGTTCGTGATCTTCACCGGCGACGGCGCGGCCTACGAGGTCGCGCAGAAGCAGCCCATGAAGCTCGCGGCCATGGAGGGCATCTACAACGGGAAGAAGGGGCAGGGCCTGGTGGCCGTGGCCATGCTCACCCCCGGCAAGGAGCCCATGGACGGGAAGGACCCCTTCGTCTTCAACATGGAAATCCCCAAGATGCTCTCCCTGCTGGGCTACCGCGACAGCGAGGCCTTCGTGCCCGGCATCAACGACATCATCAAGGGGGGCTACACCTACGTGAACGAGCACGGCGACAGCATCACCGAGCCATCGGCCGAGGAGAAAATCGCCATCGGCCGCAAGGCCATCAACGCGCTCAAGATGTACACCGAGTCGCGCGAGGCGGGCGACAGCGCCGGCATGGCCAGCTGGCGGCGCGAGCTGGAGGCCAACTTCAAGTACTTCGGCTACGGCTACCTGAACGACCCCAAGAGCCTGGTGCCCAACGTGCCGCTGACCTTCTACTCCTTCCGCATCATGGTGATGCTGGGAGGCCTCTTCCTGCTGTTCTTCATCGTGGTGCTCTACCTGACGCTGAAAAACCGCCTAAAGAGCCGCTGGCTGCTGTACGCCTCCATCGTGATGGTGCCGCTGGTGTACATCTGCTCCGAGGCGGGATGGATCGTGGCCGAAGTGGGCCGCCAGCCCTGGGTTATCCAGGACATCATGCCGACCGTAGCCGCGGTATCACGGATCGACGCGAGCGCGGTGCAGGTGACCTTCTGGATATTCTCGGCGCTCTTCACCCTGCTGCTCATCGCGGAGCTGAGCATCATGTTCAAGCAGATTAAGATTGGCCCTTCGCACGATAATGACTAACACGAGGAAATGATGGATACGACATACATTCTACTGCAGCAGTACTGGTGGTTCCTGGTGTCGGTGCTGGGGGCCCTGCTGGTCTTCCTGCTCTTCGTGCAGGGGGGGCAGACCTTCATCCACACCCTGGGGCGCGACGAGATGGAGCGCACCATGCTGGTCAACGCGCTGGGGCGCAAGTGGGAGTTCACCTTCACGACCCTGGTGACCTTCGGCGGGGCGTTCTTCGCGTCCTTCCCGCTGTTCTACTCCACGAGCTTCGGGGGGGCCTACTGGGTCTGGATGGCCATCCTGCTCTGCTTCGTCATACAGGCGGTATCCTACGAGTACCGCACCAAACCCAAGAACGTGCTGGGTAAGAAGACCTTCGAGGCCTTCCTGCTCATCAACGGCGTGCTCGGGACCGTCCTCCTGGGCACGGCCGTGGGGACCTTCTTCACGGGCTCGGACTTCTTCGTGGGCAAGATGAACCTGACGAACCTGGCCCAGCCGGTGATATCCTACTGGGGCAACCCCTGGCACGGCCTGGAGGCGGTGCTGGACGCGCGGAACGTCATGCTCGGGCTCGCCGTCTGCTTCCTGGCGCGGTGCCTGGGCCTGCTCTACTTCATCAACCTGATAGACCACCAACCCATCGACACCCGGGCCCGGCGGCAGCTGCTCTACAACGCCATCCCCTTCCTGATATTCTTCCTGGCCTTCCTCATCTCCATCCTGCTGAGCAAGGGCTACGCCGTGAACCCCGCCACCGGGGAGGTCTACCTAGAGCAGTACAAGTACTTCCACAACCTGCTGGCCATGCCGGCCGTGCTGGCCCTGCTGCTGGTGGGGGTCGTGATGGTCCTTTGGGGGCTCATCGGCACCATCTTCCTGCAGAAGAAAGGGGGAATCTGGTTCGGCGGGCTGGGCACCTTCCTGACCGTGCTGGCCCTGCTGCTGAACGTGGGCTACAACAACACGGCCTACTACCCCTCGTTCGACCTGCAGAGCTCGCTGACCATCTACAACAGCTCCTCGAGCAAGTTCACCCTCACGGCCATGAGCGTCGTGTCGCTGCTAATCCCCATCGTGCTGGGCTACATATGGTACGCCTGGAAGAAGATGGATGCCAAGAAGATGACCCCCGAGGAGATCGACTCGGAGAAGAAGGACCATGTTGAGGTATACTAAGCTACCAAGGAGGAAAAAGCAATGATAAAGGAGATTCTCTCGCTGCTGATGTGGCCAGCCGTAATCCTGGTGAGCTACCAGCTGAGCACCCGCATGGTGATGCGCTTCGACAGGAAGTACAGGGACAAAATCGAGGAGTAGCCCCCGGCGAAGTGCACCCGACTAGCCATGCGCGCATGTTTGCCGGGATTATGCCTAGACCAATGGAGGTCGCTGCGGACACGCCCCGCGGTGGCCTCCTCCTTTTAGGATGAATGTAGACAGGTCCGACAAATTGGGCGCAGCATGGATATAGAGCCGAAGATTATCACCGTTTCCAGCCACAGTACGGCCATCGGGGAGCTGGTCATTGGGGCCTTCGAAGGCCGGATTTGCCTCCTGAACTACGGCGACGGGCGACGACGCGGAACGACGGACCGACGGGTGATGCGGGGGCTATACGCCTCGATGGTGGAGGGACACGAGCCCATAATCGACGAGGCCAAACGGCAGGTGGACGAGTACCTCGCCGGGGTGAGGCGCGAGTTCTCCCTGCCGCTCCTGATGGTGGGGACGGAGTTCCAGCGAACGGTGTGGTCCGCGCTGCAGGAAATCCCCTACGGCGCGACGGTGAGCTACAGCGAGCTGGCGAAAAGCATCAGGAGGGAGCACGCGGTGCGGGCGGTGGCCCAGGCCAACGGGGCGAATGCCCTGAGCCTGGTGGTGCCGTGCCATCGGGTGATTGAGCGCGGTGGCCGACTGGGGGGCTACGGCGGCGGGGTGAAGGTGAAGGAGCAGCTGCTGGCGCTGGAGCGGAGAGGAATCGGCAATGAAAACCTACTGGACGGATTGCGCAGCTGAGAGGCGAAGGAGCCAGCCCCTTTTGGCTGGCCAGGAGGAAATGCGGTGGCCCGTGGAGGTGGTGGTAAGAACTACAATCGATAGGCACAAAGTGGTGGCCTAGCAAGCGGAAATGGCTTTTCCACACTAAATTGCGCATTAGCGCGAACAAAAGGGGGCATTGCGCATTTATCCATGCAAGCCAGGAGGAAATAGGCAGAGGGAACGGCCTGGCGCATAGTATGGTAGCGCAGGAATAGAGCGAAGTAGATAGGCTTATTAGATGCTAAAAAAGATAAGGAGATGAGAAGAAGAATACTTATGGGTGGCCTTTTGCTGGCGATGCTGGCGGGGAGCGTGGCATGCAAGAAGGACACGCCCGCCGGGGACGCAGGCGCGAACACGGGGAATAGCACCAAGTCGGCTGAGCTCAACGGCTTCTCCGGCCAGCTGGAGCGGACGGAGAGAAACTTCCGGGTTCGGATAACCGAAGTGTCAAGGGGCGAAAGTAATCTGAAAATCACGTACTCCATCGACAAGCTGGAAGGCCTCGGGGAGGCAAAAAACGACTTCACGATTTACTTCTCCGCGGAGTACGAGGATGGGGGGATAATTTCAGTGTCTACTACCATATTTTCGCTTGAGTTTGAGCGCTTGACAACAAAAGTAGGGAGCAGCTACCTCGACCTGGAGAAGGGTCGGAAGCTCAAGAAGAACTCCCTGAAGATAGAGTTTAAGTTCAGGGAGTAGTTCGATTTTTTAACTGATTGGAGGATAACGTATTGAAAAAGTTTTGCGGAGAGTGCGTGAGCCGCGCTGGCTGGATGGTCATGGTGATTGGGGCGGCCATAATCCTACTGTGGATAGGGCTTTTCAAGTTCACTGAGGCAGAGGCCAAGGCCATCGTATCGCTGGTGGAGAACCACCCGCTGACCTTCTGGGCCTACCGGGCAATGAGCGTGCAGACGGTATCGAACATCGTGGGGACGGTAGAGGTACTCATCGCCCTGGGCCTAGTGCTATCCCTACGCTTCGAGGCGCTACGACGCGTCGTGGGCATAGGGCTGGTGCTGACCTTCACGGTGACGCTGAGCTACCTATTCACCACGCCGGGCATGTTCAGCCTGGTGGAGGGCTTCCCGGTAACAGACTTCTTCATCCTCAAGGACATAGCCTACCTGGGTCTGGGTCTAGTGCTGCTGGGGAGTGGCCGGGGGGCTGTGAGCTGCCGGGTGTAGCGAAACGCGCCCGGTCGGCCCTGAGGCTGGCGAATTTCTACTTCACGACGAGGGCTAGCAAACGGTAAGTGCGTTGGACTGTACCTTCTCCACACTGCCGGGTGCTAGCCTTTCCTTGTCGCCTTCCCAACGGTCAAGGCCAATTCACGCCCTTCATCCCCCCGCCTCAATCCCCCTACAGGCCCTTCTCCTCCCAGTAGGTCTTCGCCTCCTCATTCCCATTGTCCATGGCCAGCCTCACCCACTTCCTCCCCTCCTCCACATCCCGCGGCACGCCCCTCCCCTCCAGGTATATCCTACCCAGCTCCAGCTGCGCGCGCTCGTTGCCCCGCTCGGCGCTCCGCGCGTACCAGAGGCGCGATTGCTCATCGTCCTGCTCCACCACGTCGCCATTCTCGTACATCACGCCCAGGTAGTACTGCGCCAAGGGCACATCCTCCTCGGCGCTGGCCCGTAGGAGTTCGTAGCCCCGCTCGGGGTCCTGCTCCACACCATCGCCGAGCAGATACGCCGCGCCGAGCATGCACTGGGCATTCACCTCGCCCTGCTCAGCCGCCTTGCCGAACCACTGGACGGCCAGCCGATGGTTGACCTCCACGCCCTCGCCCGACCAGTAGAGCAAGCCCAGGTTGTTCTGCGCACCGGCATGGCCCTGCGCCGCGCTCTTCTCGTACCACTCCCTGGCCTTGGCGAAATCCTGGTCTACACCAGCGCCATTATTGTACATCAGGCCCAGGTTGAATTGCGCCGCGGCATCGCCCTGCTCGGCGGACTGGCTGAGGTACCCGTGGCCCCTCTCGAAATCCTGCTCCACACCCTCGCCACGTAAGTACATCAACCCCAGGTTGTTAAGCGCATTGACATCGCCCTGCGCCGCGCTCTTCTCGTACCACTCCCGCGCCTTCTCCTTGTCCGTCGGCACGGAGATACCCTCATCGTACATGTAGCCGAGGTCGTACTGCGCATCGGCGTTCCCCTGCGCCGCGCTCTTCTCGTACCACTCCCGCGCCTTCCCGTAGTCCTGGGTCGTTCCGTCGCCCTCGCGGTACATTATCGCCAGCTGGCACTGCGCGTCCGCATCGCCCTGCTCGGCCTTCCGCTTCGTCTCCTCGAACGCCGAGCTGCCACACGAGTGCAAAAACATGAGGCCCAGGAGCAATAGACCTCCGAATGGTATGTATTTCATGGCATCTGCCTGTTGAATTGTGGTAAATACTGCAGCAAGATACAAAAAATATGAATACCCACAAGCAGCAATAAGGAACATAGGAAAAATCAACCAGAACCCGAGCCAGGGTATGCTACAAAGGATGCTGGATTTCGGTAAATCGGGAGGGGGAGCGGTGCCCCCGGACCTGCACGAAAAAGGGGGATTGGCCACCGACCAATCCCCCAAACTGGATGAAGAGCGGAAAACGAGACTCGAACTCGCGACCCCAACCTTGGCAAGGTTGTGCTCTACCAACTGAGCTATTTCCGCAATCTATCGCCCCGACCCGCCCGCACCAAATCCAGCGCAAAGGTAGCCCTTTTCCGGAAACCTCCAAAACCCAAGGGCAATTTAGGGTGCAAAATGCACCGCCAAAATCCAAGCTCCGGGCCGGAGACGCTCAGCATACGACGCTAGCACACCCCGGGCGGCGAGCCCCGGGGTGCTGACCCTTGACGGTTTCCCCGGGCTACACCACCCGATGGATGGGGCGGTCGCCGAGGACGAAGCCCAGCACGTTGTTCACCACCTCCACGGCGGTGCCCACCCGACCCCCGTAGGTCTGCGACCCGACGTGGGGGGTGAGGACCACGTTGTCCAGCTCGTAGAGCTCCGGGAGCGGCTTGTCCGCATGCTCGAACACGTCCAGCCCCGCGCCGAAGATGCGCTTCTCGCGGAGCGCTGCGACCAGGGCGGCCTCGTCGACCACGGGCCCGCGGGCCGTGTTGATGAGTATCGCATCGGGCTTCATCATCCGCAGCTCGGCCTCGCCGATGTAGTGGTGGGTGGCCTCGGTCAGGGGCGTATGCAGGGAGATGACGTCGGCCGTACGCAGGATTTCCTCCTTGCTGGCGTAGACGATGCCCGCGCCGCGCTCCACCTCGGGGTTGAGGCGGTGGCGCTTGTGGTAGAGGACGTTCATGCCGAAGGCGCGGCAGCGGTTGGCCACCGCGCCCCCGATGTTGCCGTAGCCGAGGATGCCGACGGTGCGCCCGGCCAGGTCCAGCCCCAGGCGCATCAAAAAGCCCCGGGTCAGGGCATCCCGCTCGGCGCGCATGGCCCTATCCTGCTCGGCAATCCGCCGGGAGACGGCCAGCAGCAGGGCCATGGCCAGCTCGGCGGTGGGGGTGATGACCGAGTCGGGGGCGTTGGTCACCGTGATACCCAGCTCCTTGGCCGCCGCGATATCGATGTTGTCGTAGCCCACGGCGTAGTTGGCCACGAGCTTGAGCTGCCGCCCCGCCTGCAGGAGGGCACGGTCAACCGGCTGCCCGAAGGTGGTGCACAGCACCTCGCAGCCGGGCACGCGCTCGAGCAGCTCTGCCGGGGTGAAGTTGCGCCCCTTGGGGGGGGCTATCACCTCGAAATGCTCGAAGAGCGGCTCGAAACCCCGGTCTATCATGTCGAAACCTACCAGTACTTTCTTCTTCATAGGGCATGTAAGTGTTAGGGCCGCAGGGGAGGCGTGAATACCATGGGACAAATATACAAAAAGGGTGGAACTGTTCGAGCAGGAACGCAAAAATTATAGGGTGCAAAAAATGCTTACCTTCGCGGACACATTAGCACAAGGATGGTAGAGCTACTCGACACGCTGTACAGCAACAAGACCCTACTGATTATTCTGACCCTGCTGGTGGGGATAGCGCTGGGGCTCTTCGCCATTCGCCCCCTGCTCTCGGCCCTACGACGACGCGCCATGCGCGAGCGCCGTAACTACCTCGCCATCCTCCTCAACTCCTTCAAGCGGGCGAGCCTAGTGCTGGGGGTGCTGGGGGTGCTGAACATGCTGCTCATCCTGCCGGTAGACCTCCCATGGAACAAGGGATACCGCCTAACGGTGAGCGTGCTCAACACGCTGGCGCTGACCTTCATCACGGCCGAGCTCCTGATTTTCATCTACGAGAAGTACACCGCCCGGCGAATCGACAGCAAGGTCTCCACCCTCTTCCACATCATCATCCGCCTGCTGGTCTACTCGGCCGGCATCCTGATGGTCTCCTCCATCGTGGACTACGACATCAAAGCGATGCTGACAGCCCTGGGGGTCGGCGGTCTGGCCATCGCGCTGGCCCTCCAGGACACCCTGAGCAACCTCTTCGCAGGGCTGCAGATCCTGGCCTCCAAGCAGCTCAAGCCGGGGGACTACGTGCGGGTGGACGACCAGGTGGAGGGCTACGTGATAGACATCAACTGGCGGAACACGACGCTGCGCACGCTGCAGGAGAACGTCATCATCGTGTCGAATACGCAGCTCTCCCAGTCCATCACCATCAACTTCTTCACGCTGCAGAAGAACCTCTACTTCAAGATCGCGGTGGGCGTGCACTACGACAGCGACCTGGACCACGTCGAGCGCGTCACCCTGGAGGTGGCCGAGCAGGTGCTGGAGCAGTTCCCCGACGTGCCGCGGGACTTCCACCCCAAGGTCCGCTTCAACGAGTTCGCCGACAGCAGCATCAACTTCCACGTCTGGATGGCCACCGACCTCTACGAGAATCGGATGATCATCCAGCACCACTTCATCAAGGCGCTCCACAAGCGCTACAACCAGGAGGGCATCTCCATCCCGTACCCCATACGGTCGGTGTACATCGAGAAGAGCGAATGAACCGCCACCAGCGCATAAAACCCCTCTAGAGGCAATATTCCAATTGATGCATCCCAAGGAGAGCGTAGGAATTAAGCTTGAATTTTTTCAGCAGCGATGGAAAGGTTTCCAGAGTATGGCCAGGTTTGATGAAAAAGCCCATGAATAGGTACTTTAAAGATGCCTAAGGATAATTCATCGAATTCGAAACCACAGCCCACGGTCTCGGGCTTCTTTTCCGGCGTAGGGGGCATAGAGCTCGGCTTCGCGCGGGCTGGATTCAAGCTACTATACTCCAACGAGATAGACCCCAAGGCGGGGATAACCCTACGGGCAAATTTCGCCGATGGTACGCACCGCATCGACATCCGCGACCTACGCGAGGTGCAGGCCGATGAGGTGCCGGACGCAAGCGTAATCGTGGGGGGCTTCCCCTGCCAGGCCTTCAGCGTCGCGGGCTACCGCAAGGGCTTTGAGGACGAGCGCGGGGAGGTATTCTTCCAGCTAGCGAGAATAATCCACGGGAAGCAAGCTAGAGCCATCTTCCTGGAGAACGTCAAGAACCTCAAAACGCACGACGGTGGCAACACCTTCCGGGTAATTTGCGAAACGCTCCAGGGCTACGGCTACCAGCTCACCACCATGGTGCTCAATGCTTCGGAGTACGCCAACATCCCGCAGAACCGCGAGAGGGTCTACATCGTGGGCTTTCTCAATCCGGCTGACCACAAGCACTTTACGCCCCCAGAACCCGTAAAGCTAAGCCGCCGCGTGACCGATTTGGTGGACTTCCACCGGCAGGTCGACGCGCGCTACTACTACGCCGCGGAGAACTGTGGATTCTACGACACCCTCCAGCTGGCCATGACCAAGGCCAACACGCTCTACCAGTGGCGACGCGTGTACGTGCGGGAGAATAAGTCCAACGTCTGCCCGACACTGACGGCGAACATGGGCACCGGCGGGCATAATGTGCCGCTAATCCTGACACCCCACGGAATACGCAAGCTGACCCCGAGGGAATGCTTCGCCTTCCAGGGCTACCCCGAGGACTTCGTCCTGCCCCGGGAGCTGGCCATAACCCACCTCTACAAGCAGGCCGGCAATTCGGTGGTCGTACCCGTCATCGAACGCATAGCCAAAGCCATACGCGCAGCCTTCGAGCAGACGGATTCGCGGGATTAGCCGAATTCACCTAAGCGCTAGCAAGATAAAATAATCATAAATTCTGGGCAAACTTCTTCAAGTAGCCTGCAAAGCAATCTTAGCATGATATCATTCACGGGCTACGGCCTCCTCCTAACGATAGCCATGTACGGCATCGGCATATTCGGCGGGAACTACATAGCGCGCGCCATGGAGATGCCGCACAGGGTGCAGGTCATCTTCCTGCTCATCCTGCACCTCGCGCTGGTGGCGGTGAACTACACGGTGGCGAAGGCCCTCAACGGGAAGGGGAAGGAGCCGCAGCATACGGTGATGGGCATACGGCTGGAGAAATTCGGCCTGGTCATCGGCGGCATCCTCACCCTTATGGTCCTGATGATGGTATGGGGCGAGTTCCGCGAGGTGACCTACGACTAGGCCCAGCTGCCCGACCGCAAGCCTAGCCCCAACTCCGGCCAAGTGGCGGGCGAGCGGTGGGGGCCAAAGCCCCGCATAGGCACGAGCTTTAGCCTAGTAGGCCCCTCCGCCCGGCCAGCCCGACGGGGAATGCCCCCCTACGCACTTCGCCATGCATTTTGCCAAAAACGGGGGGCCGCACCCCGGGCTTTTTCGGTGCGGAGCGCAAAGCCCACACGCAGAAAGCCCAAAGATACGACCCCGAATGGAAGCTGGCTACGGCCTAGATGGCTGCTTAAGCCTAACCGTGGCCGAAGCCCGGTTGACTAGGGAGCGAGCGGCGCGACGAGGCGGAAGCCATGGGATAATTCCCGTTCAACGAAGGGGTAGTACCAGGACCGGAACGCGGAGCGGCTGTACCTGGGCTCTCCGTTGCATTCGCCACCACGGAGCACGCGGGTGGGGCCAGCCGCAGGGCCAGCGGGGTCCTTCACCGGGTCTGCGGTGTAGGCACCAAGCCAGTAGTCCGAGCACCACTCCCACACATTCCCGTGCATGTCGTAGAGGCCCCACGCATTTGGCTTCTTCCCGCCCACCGCGTGCGTTACCCGCCCAGCATTCTCACGGTACCAGGCGTAGTCGCCCAGCTGGGCCTCGTCCTCGCCGAAGCAGAAGCGCCCAGTGCTCCCCGCGCGGCAGGCGTACTCCCACTGCGCCTCTGTCGGTAGCGTCGCGCCTTTCCCCACCCAGTCGCAGAAGGCCTTGGCATCATCCCAAGAAACATTCACCACCGGCTGCCTAGCCCCCTTGAACTCCGACTTCTGGTCGGGGTGATTTGAGCCGCTCTCCTTCACCTTTTCCCACGCCTCACCCCCCTTGTCCTCCATGGCCTTGAGGAACGCGTTGTACTGCGCGTTGGTCACCTCCGTCGCGCTCATCCAGAAGCCTGAGAGCTCCACCTCGTGCTGAGGCCCCTCATCACGCTCGCGCCCCTCCTCATCATCCGGGCTGCCCATCATGAATTTGCCACCCTCCACCTTCACCCACTGGATGCCCAGCGCGGGGTCTGTCTGCGGGGGCTGGGGGGTGCTGGGCTTGCCTGGGTCAGGGGTGCCGGGCTTGTTCGGGTCCTCCGGGGTACTGGGCTTGCTCGGGTCTTCCGGGGTACTGGGCTTCTCTGGCGTTTTGCCGGGGTCCTCCCCCGCGTTGCCCCCATTGCCCACCTGCAGCGAGCTGCCGCTACCCGCGGCGGGCTTGCTGTCCTTGTCCTTCTTGTCGCAAGCCGGCAGGGCCAGCACGCCGAGGGAGAGCAGGGCCAGCAGCCCCAAATTCAGTAGTTTCCTTTTCATCATCAGCATATTTTGTATGAGTAGAAATGTCTGTAAAAATAGCGTTTCGTTTCGTTTCGTTTCGTTTCGTTTCGTTTCGTTTCGTTTCTATGTAAAATGCTGATAATTAGCGCATTAAGCTCATAATTTATACGCATTCTTTTCGCTGGTAGGGCCTCCGCGGGGCTGCAGGGCGCGGAGAATGGCTATGCCGGCGCTAGCCCCTGCCCCACTGCTTGGGGTTGACCCCTGTGTGCTTCCTGAACGCCACGGTGAACTTGCTCAGGTTCGAGTAGCCCACGCGGTAGCCCACCTCGGAGACGCTGAGCTGCCCCTCGGCCAGGAGGCGCTTGGCCCACTCCATGCGCGCCTGCAGGGCGTAGCGCGCCATGCTCAGCCCGAAGACCTGACAGAAGCACTTCTGCAGCTTGGAGGCGCTCATCCCGGCTGGGCCCGCGAGGGTGGCTATCGTGGGTGGATGGGCGGGGTCCTCGAGCAGCTGGGCCCGCACCCGGAAGATGGCCTCCACCTCCCGGCGGGTGAGGCGGGCGTAGGGGGTGTCCGCATCCCGCCGTCGCTCTACCTGGCTCAGGAAGAGGTGCAGCAGCTGCACGCAGAGCGCGTGGATGAGCAGCCCGGCGAAGGTCTCCTGCCCCTGATGCACCGCCCGCAGCCGCTCGAGGCACTGCTGCATCTCGGGGCCTATCGCCTCGAAGAGGTAGAAGGGGTGCCCGGAGCGTAGGAGCTTGCCCATGTAGCTCCCCTGGGCCGAGGGCTGGTCGAGCAGCCAGTCCCGGTGGAACTTCAGGGTGATGTTGTCGTGCCGGATGCCCGGGGGGAATATCCACTGGCTCTCCACGTCGCTCGAGGGGCAGAATATCCCCTCGGGGAGGTCTCGCCCCACGCTGTGCGGCTGCTCGCCCACCACCACCTGCTGCAGGGGGGTCTCGTTGGTGTAGAACATCAGGGGCAGCCAGGGCGATTGGGCCAGGGCATTGCGGTGTAGCACCAGGGGCTGCACGGTGCGTATGCTGCTGATGGTCACGCCCAGCCCCGGGCAGGGGTAGTACTCACGGAAGAAGCCCTCGCCCACGTGCGGGGGGAGGGTGAAGCCGTCGTCCACCACCGAGGTGCCGAACTCCCCGGCCACCATCCTGAGCCAGGCGCGGGGGCTGGCCACCGCGGAGAATTCTATCTGCATAGAGGAATGGCTGACATATTCGGGTGCGAAGGTAGCAAATCCTCCAGAAAAACCTTTTCGGGCTATTCCTCTGCGTATTCGGGCTATTTTGTCCCTTTGCGTCGGCATACCTTCGCGTCGAATTACAAAAGGGAGGTCCGAAATGGCGAATACGAATGGTAAGAAGGCCCGCCTGGTGGAGGAGCGGGCGAGCTGGAGGAGTGGCACATCCTTGCCCTGGGGCTCGCGATGCTGCTCTGCGCGGGGGCGCACGCCGGGCTGCGGCGCTTCACCATCTGGCGGGCGCACCGCGCGGCCTACGACGCGCTCACAAAGCTCCGGCAACGCATCGTGGAGCATCTGCAGGGCTTGCCGCTGGGCTTCTTCCAGTCGCGGAAATCGGGCGAGCTGGTCAACATCATGCACCACGACGTGGAGCAGATTGAGGCCTACCTGGCGCACGGGCTGCCGGAGATTCTATCGGCCACCCTCTTCCCGGGGTGCTCTTTCCTGGCGGTGCTGGCGCTCGACTGGCGGCTGGGCCTGGCCCTGGTCTCCACCATGCCGCTATCCCTCCTGATGCAGCTGCTGGTGCGGAAGTACTGGGGGCGCGTCTTCAAGCAGTACGGCGACAGCACGCAGCGCATGTCCGAGGGGCTGCTGGAGTACGTGGCCACCATCCCGGTGGTCAAGGCCTTCAGCCGCGAGGAGACCCGCACCGAGCGGCTCCTGGACGACATGCAGGGCTACCTCCACTGGGTGCGGCGGATGATGTACACCCTCACCGGGCCGATGAGCCTTATCGGGCTATTCCTCGAGGCGGGCATCGTGGCCCTAATCGTGGTGGGGCTGTGGCTCCTGGGGACGGGGGAGCTCAGCCCGGTGCGCTTCATCCTCTCCCTCATCCTGGGCTCGCTGTTCACGGCCTCCTTCGCCAAGCTATCCACCCTGCATCACTTCGGCATCGTGTACCAGCAGTCGCTCGCCCGGGTGCAGTCCATCACCGACCAGCCCCGGCGCGCCGAACCCTCCAGCCCCACCCCACCCGACCGGCTGGACGTGGAGCTGGAGGGGGTCACGTTCACCTACCCCGGCAAGGAGGCCCCGGCGCTGGAGGGGGTCACCCTCTCCTTCCCGGCGGGCAGCCGCACCGGCGTGGTGGGTGCCTCGGGCTGCGGGAAGAGCACGCTCAGCATGCTCATGATGGGCTTCTGGGACGCGGACAGGGGGACGGTGCGGCTGGGTGGCCGGGCCCTCTCGCGCTACCGGGAGGAGGACCTCGCCCACCTCTTCGCGCTGGTGCAGCAGGAGGTGTTCCTCTTCAACGTGAGCCTGGCGGACAACATCCGCATGGGGCGACCCGAGGCGAGCCGGCGGGAGATAGAGGCCGCGGCCCGGCGGGCCATGATACACGACTTCATCGCGGGGCTACCCGAGGGCTACGACACCATCGCCGGCGAGGTGGGCGCGAAGCTCTCCGGCGGCGAGAAGCAGCGGATATCCATCGCCCGCATGCTGCTGAAGGATGCGCCCATAGTCATACTCGACGAGGCGACCGCCGCCCTGGACGGGGAGAACGAACGGCTGATCGGACAGGCGCTGGAGGAGCTGCAGCGCGGCCGCACGGTCGTGACGATAGCCCACCGGCTGAGCACGGTGCGGCGCATGGAGCGCATCGTGGTGATGGATGCGGGGCGGGTGGTCGGCCTCGGATCGCACGAAGAGCTCCTGGCCACATGCCCCCTGTACGCGGAGATGCACCGCGCGCAGGAGGAGGTCAGCCAGTGGCAGCTTAAGCAATAGCAAAACGCATGGACATGGTACGGAACATCATCAATACACTCAGCCCCCGGGGCAAGGCATACCTTCTTATCTCCATCGTGGCCTTCGTGCTGCGCGGCCTCTGCGGCATGGGCATGCTGCTGGCGGTGCTGGGCCTCATCGACACGCAGATGCACGGCGGGCCGGTGGACCCCCTGCGGAGCGGGCTGCTGGTCGGCGGCCTCCTGCTCCTGAAGACGCTCTGCAACGCCGTGGCCGACATGGCCAAGCACTTCGCGGGGTTCGACCTGGTGGAGCAGATACGCCAGGGCATCATCCTGCGGATGAAGCGCTTCTCGCTGGGCTTCTACACCAACGAGCGGCTCGGGGAGATCAGCACCATCATCCACAAGGACGTGGACAGCATGGAGGGCGTGGTCGCGCACATGTGGAGCCGGATGGTCTCCGACTTCGCCCTCACGCTCATCCTGGGCCTATGGCTCTTCCGCACGGACTGGCGCATGGGGCTGGCCATGGTGGCCCTGCTGCCGGTGGCCCTTTTCTCGCTCCTCCGGGGTCTCGCGCAGGGGCGACGGATTCAGGCGGCATCGCAGGACCGGCTGGGCGACATGGTGAGCCTCTTCCTGGAGTACATGCGGGGTATCCCCGTGCTAAAGGTCTTCGGCGCGAAGGGGCTGTTCCGGGAGCGGCTCGAGCAGTCGGTGCGGGCCTTCGGCCAGGGCAGCAAGGAGGCCGCCCGGGCCACGGCCAACAACCTGGGGCGCTTCGCCCTCTGGATGGAGCTCTCCTTCGCGCTCATGGCCACAGCCGGCCTCCTGTGGGTATACCGGGGCGAGCTGCCCCTCCTGGCCTACCTCACGTTCATCGTGCTATCGCGGGAGTTCTACAAGCCCTTCCTGGGCATGGAGGGGCACTATATCAACTACATAAGGGTGAGCGATAGCTACCGGCGCATCTCCCGGCTGCTGAACGCGCCCGTCGTGGAGCAGGTCGAAACGCCACGGCGACCGGAGCGCTTCGACGTGAGCTTCGAGAGGGTCGACTTCGGCTACGGCGACGGCGGCTTCCGAATGCAGGGGGTCTCCCTCCACGTGCCGGAGAACACGGTGTGCGCCCTGGTGGGCCCCTCGGGCTCGGGCAAGACCACCATCACCAGCCTCCTGCTCCGCTTCTACGAGCCCACCGCCGGGAGTATACGCATCGGCGGGGTGGACATCCGCCAGATGGACTACGACCACCTGCTCGGGCAGATATCAATCGTGATGCAGAACGTCATCCTCTTCTCCGACACCATCGCCAGCAACATCCTCGTGGGCCGACGGACCGCCACCCGGGCGGAGGTGGAGCAGGCGGCCCGGCGCGCCATGATACACGACTTCATCGTGGGGCTACCCGAGGGCTACGACACCGTAATCGGCGAGAACGGCCTTGGCCTCTCCGGCGGCCAGAAGCAGCGGCTGTCCATCGCCCGCGCCTTCCTCAAGGATGCGCCCATCCTCCTGCTCGACGAGATCACCAGCAACGTCGACCCCGTGAACGAGCACCAAATCCAGCTGGCCCTCTCGGAGCTAGTGCGGGGGCGCACCGTAATCGTCATCGCCCACCACCTGCAGACGGTGCAGACGGCCCAGCAGATCGTCGTGATGCAGCGCGGACGGCTGGTGGAGAGGGGGACGCACAAGGAGCTCCTAGGCGCGGGCGGCACCTACGCCAAGATGGTGGGGGCATAGTCTGGCGGGGGGAAGCCACCGGGGAACAGCAAGAAGAGTTGGTAGTTATGGATATCCATACTACCTTTGGGATGGGAATTAGTACTGACGATTACACCATGGGACGCTCACTCTACGCCATGCGCGCGCTCATCTGCATGCTGCTGCTCTCCCTGCATTCCTGCAACGACACGGAGCAATTGAAACCATATGAGGGAGATACCACCGAGTTTCAGACCTTCGAGGAGAGGGTCATGGCCACGCCCGAGCTACGCAATGACACGACCCTGAGGGCTAGGATGGCGGCCTATAAAATCCTCGCTAGGTTTGTGGTAGAGGCGGGTGATAGCGTCCATTTGAACATCACCCAGGAGGAGGCCGCCAAGCTGGGCGTGCCGAAAATGTGGT